>ERZ1643247.181-NODE-181-length-84089-cov-27.925435_pt1 | contig 84089 bp, 69 predicted proteins | sample MGYA00579264_ERZ1643247 | MGnify/ENA primary metagenome ERZ1643247 (study PRJEB29033, sample SAMEA4952262) | chicken gut metagenome | biome: Broiler Chicken; feature: Gastrointestinal Tract; material: Caecum | place: Ireland | collected 2018 | study: Broiler... | reverse complement strand
TGTGGCGCTGGTGGTGTATGTACTCGGGATCTTCTTTGGAGGTATTGGTTAAATTGGTATTTATCTGAGAGACATATTCTCGGTAAAACGTCCGAAAATCACTCAGATACAGTAGATTGACTCACGTATTCAGGACAGACGGGGAGGGGATGCTTCCGGCTCCGGTTACAGAACATAAGACAAAGTAACAAACCTGTGATACAGCTAAATGCAATTAGGAAAATGAAGAACTCGTTTCACTCAAACAATTTCATTTCCCTGATTAACGCTGCATCACAGGTTTTAACTTTGTCTAATATTTTTTTCACAAAAGTTCCGGCTGCTTCCGATTTGTATGAGTACATATTGAAGAACGGCGCTGCAGTTGAAAATGTGTACTGACTGGATGTGTCAGCAGAAAAAGAAGATACTGCATAAGCTATGCATCGACATGGAGCGTTCCGAATACACCTCGTTCTCCATGTTAGCGATATTAAAATGCGAGTTCCGATGGACGAGCATTTTGATATTGCGTTACATGGATTCGAGGGGATGAGGCAAAGCGGGTCGGCATAGTGTTGCAGTATCTTCTTTTTCTGCGTCTGTTATTCGATCAGTATGACTTTACTATTACAGCGGTGTTTGTTCAATAAATACGAATTTCACACTTTCTTCATGCACGTCACAGCCATTGCGCCTGGTCCGATATGGCACGCCACGCTCAATGAAAGCGGGCCTTCCACTATATCACATTCCGGGAAGCGGTCCATGATCTCCTGCTTCCATTCCTTGGCGTCTTCTTTCGAACAGGTATATGCCATTCCCAGCACCATCTTGTCTTTCACATCTGCAAACCGTTCGTTCAGGTCTTTCTCAATGGCATTTAGCATTGTTTTCTTTGCTGCTTTCCAGCCGCGCACTTTTGCAAATGCATCCAGCTTTTCTCCCTGGATCTGAAGTACAGGCTTAAGGTTCAGCACAGTTCCGATGGCCGCGGCTGCCGGGGTAATTCTTCCGCCCTTTTTCAGGTATTTCAGCGTATCTACTGTAATGTAAATGCTGGCCTGAAGTTTTTCTCTCTCCAGCACCTCTTTGATCTCTGCCGCCGATTTTCCCTGATCGCGCAGATACATAGCATCATACACAGACTGTTCCTGAGTAACAGAGATTCTCTGGTTATCGACAACCTGCACTCTTCCCTTATACTCAGCCGCAATAGACGTTGCCGTGGCGCAGGTGCTGCTCAATCCGCTTGACATGGGGATGCAGACGATCTCATCATAATCTTTGAGTATCTTTTCCCACAGTTCCATCACATTTCCGGGAGACGGCTGGGATGTGGATATATCAGAGTCCGCTCCCAGTTTCTCGTAAAACTGCTCCTGTGTCAGAGTGATATCTTCATAATAAATGTTTCCATCGATAAAGAACGGCATGGGGAGTACATATATTCCGAGTTCTTTTCCCCTGGCCTGTGTAATTCCGCTGTTGCTGTCAGTAACAATGGCAATTTTACTCATTTTTCTCTCCTGATTCTTAAAACTGTTTTCTATAGCTGATTCCCGGATATAATATCATAATCTAATTCTTAAAGCTGTGGATCGGAGCAGGTATCCTGCCTTTTCTGCTGATAAACGTCTCACAGCCAAACTCATTGACAGGCATGATCGGCGCATATCCGAGAAGGCCCCCGAACTCTGCCATGTCTCCGACATCTTTACCGATAACCGGAATAAGCCGAACCGCTGTTGTCTTCTGGTTTACCATGCCGATTGCCATTTCATCCGCTATAATACCGGCGATTGTACTTGCCGGAGTTTTTCCCGGTATGGCGATCATGTCAAGTCCCACCGAGCAGACACAGGTCATGGCTTCCAGTTTCTCCAATGTCAGAGATCCCGCGTGTACTGCATCGATCATTCCCTGATCCTCACTGACCGGAATAAACGCGCCGCTTAAGCCGCCTACATAAGAGGACGCCATCACGCCGCCCTTTTTCACCTGATCATTGAGAAGAGCCAGTGCCGCCGTCGTTCCCGGAGCTCCCACTCTCTCCAGACCGATCTCTTCAAGGATCTCCGCTACACTGTCTCCCACCGCAGGGGTCGGAGCCAGTGAAAGATCTACAATACCGAAGGGAACACCGAGACGTTCCGATGCTTCTCCTGCTACAAGCTGTCCTACACGTGTCACCTTGAAAGCAGTCTTCTTGATCGTCTCACAGAGTTCCTCAAAACCTTTTCCGCGCACCTTCTCCAGTGCTTTCTTAACAACACCGGGGCCGCTGACGCCGACATTAATCACTGCGTCCGCCTCTGTCACTCCGAGAAAGGCGCCTGCCATAAACGGGTTGTCATCCGGAGCATTGCAGAATACGACCAGTTTTGCACATCCGAGAGAATCTCTGTCTTTCGTTGCTTCTGCCGCCTCCTTGACAATCTCACCGCACAGCCGTACCGCATCCATATTGATACCTGTCTTTGTAGAACCTACATTTACGGAACTGCAGATTCTCTCTGTCACGGCGAGTGCCTGCGGAATAGAGCGGATCAGATTTTCGTCACTTGCCGTCATTGCCTTGGACACAAGCGCAGAATATCCGCCGATAAAGTTGACGCCCACTGTCTCAGCCGCACGGTCAAGAGTTTTTGCTATCTCGACATAATCATCCGGAGTCCTGCATGCAGCCGCTCCCACCAGAGCAATCGGAGTGATCGATATTCTTTTATTTACGATCGGAATACCGAATTCCTTCTCGATATCCTGACCGACAGAGACAAGATCTTTTGCAGTAGTCGTAATTTTGTCATAGATTTTACGGTTCAGTTCATTTAAATCAGAGTCAATGCAGTCTAAGAGACTGATTCCCAGAGTGATCGTCCTCACATCCAGATTCTCATGTTCGATCATCTCATTCGTCTCTGACACCTCATACATATTAATCATAGTATATATCCTCGCAATCTTTTCTATACTGTCAGCATATTTGCCGTATATTTTACCGATGTATGTAAGCTCCGGTCCGGGTACAATGCACGGCGGCTTTTACAGCCTGTGCATTTTTTCAAAAATATCTTCTCTCTGACAGTGGATGCTCACACCGATTTCCTGTCCCAGCTTTTCCATCTCGTCGCAGAGCGCCGTAAAGTCTTTGCCGAGCTCTGTGACATCGGCGATCACCATCATATTAAAATATCCCTGAACAATTGTCTGGGAAATGTCCAGAATATTGATCTTATTGTCCGCCAGATAAGTACACACCTTTGCGACAATTCCGACTGTATCTTTTCCAAGCACTGTGACAATACATTTTTTCATTTTGTTTTCCTCCTTATTCAGACCGTAATAATATCCGAAACAGTATCACGGCTGGCAACAAACATATCCAGATCTTCTCCCCGGTAATCATTGTCCGCAAGCGTGACTTCCAGTTTTACTGTCTCATATGCAAGTTTTGCATAGTTATTCTCTTTGCTCAGATGTCCAAGGACAATGTGCTTCAGATTATCATGTAGTATATCACAAAGCAGCCGCCCTGACAATTCATTTGACAGATGCCCTTTATCGCCGAGTATCCGCTGTTTTAAATAGTACGGATATCCGCCTACCTCCAGCATATGTATGTCATGGTTTGCCTCCAGAAGTACTGCGTCCAGATTTTCCAGATGTTTTACCGTATAGTCATCGTACTTTCCGAGATCCGTCGCAACGGCAACCGATTTCCCGCCGCACTCCAGACGGTACCCGGAAGGTTCATTTGCGTCATGGGAGATAGCAAAGGGATTTACAGTGACATCCCCGAGCGCAAACGGCTCATCCGTGTGAATCGGATGGAGCAGCCCCTCAGGCATGCGTCCCAGTCCGGAATAACTCATGATTCCCTCTATCGTCCCCGGCGTGGCATATACCGGTATCTCATACTTTCTGCTGAACACTCCCAGTCCCTGAATATGGTCGGAATGTTCATGGGTGATCAGGATTCCGTCCAGCTCGTCCCCTTTTATTTCCAGTTTCTTTAAACCTTCCTCAATTCTCTTTTTGCTGATCCCTGTATCAATAAGAAGATGCGTATCATCGCTCCCCACATAGATACAGTTGCCGCTGCTTCCGCTGGCAATGCTGCACATTCTCATAATTTCAACCTGTCTCCTATCTGTTTCATAGTATCCTCAAATGAACCGCTGTTGTCGATTACCACGCTGCAGGTTGAACGGAACCGTTCTTCCTGAGGCTGGGATGCGATCATCTGCGATATTTTTTCATCTGTATATCCCCTGGATGCTTTCAGGCGCTCTCTGCGGACACTCTCATTCGCGTAAATGTACCACAGCTCGTCGCACAGCTCTTTTCCAACATCCGGGAGCAGCGCGGCTTCCACCACATACAGACTTCTGCCCTGCGCTTCTTTACTTTGAATATCCTTCGCCACATGCCGGATCACCTCCGGATGTACAATCCCGTTCAACTGCGCCAGCTTCTCTTCACTGGCAAACACGATACTGCCCAAAGCCGCACGGTCCAGTTCGCCCTGTGCATCAAGGATTTCATGCCCGAACACTTCTACAATCCGTTCAAAACACCGGGTTCCTTTTTTCTGCAGGCTCCGCGCTGTTTCATCCATCTGGCAGATAACAGCGCCGTACGCCTCCTCCAGGTACGCGAGGACTCTGCTTTTACCCGAGCCCACTCCTCCTGTGATACCGATCACTTTCATCCTGTGTTCCTGCCTCTCATCTCTGTCCATTTATATTTTTCATCCGCACAGATTCCTATTTCGCCTCATACCAGTTCGTTCCGGTATGCATATCCGCAATCAGCGGCACGGAAAGATCTGCCGCATGCTCCATCTTATCTTTTAAAATTGCTTTTACTTCTTCCACTTCATCCTCAGCTGCTTCAATCAGAAGCTCATCGTGCACCTGAAGGATCAGTCTGGATTTCATCTTTCTCTTTCTCAGTTCTTCATCCACACCGATCATGGCGATCTTGATAATATCAGCTGCCGTCCCCTGAATCGGGGCATTCATAGCAACCCTTTCTCCGAAACTGCGCTGCATGAAGTTGCTGGATTTCAATTCCGGAACCGGCCTTCTTCTCCCGAACAGAGTTACGGCATACCCTTTTTCTTTTGCATGTGCTACCGAATCATCAAGGAACTTCTTAATCCCGGGATATGTCTCAAAATAATGGTCGATATACTGAGCCGCTTCCTTTCTCGTAATACTCAGATCCTGACTCAGGCCGAAGGAACTGATCCCGTATACGATACCGAAATTTACCGCCTTTGCATTGCGCCGCTGCAGATCTGTTACCTCGTCAAACGGTGTATGGAATACCTGCGACGCCGTCATTCTGTGGATATCTCTTGCCTCCCGGTACGCCTGTATGAGCTGTTCATCTCCAGAGCAGTGCGCGAGGATCCTAAGCTCGATCTGGGAATAATCCGCATCCACGAACACACAGCCTTCCTTCGGTACGAAGACTTTCCGGATCAGCCGTCCCAATTCCATCCTCACCGGAATATTCTGGAGATTCGGCTCTGTACTGCTGAGTCTCCCCGTCGCAGTCACTGTCTGATTGAATTTTCCATGTATCCGTCCGTCCGGACCGATAAATGCTGCCAGGCCATCCGCGTAAGTGGATTTTAATTTGGAAAGCTGTCTGTATTCCAGTATCTTTGCCACGATCGGATAGTCCGGCGCAAGCTTGTCGAGCACGTCTGCCGCCGTCGAATAACCTGTCTTCGTTTTCTTTGCGTGGGGCATCCCCAGCTTTTCAAAAAGAATGACTCCCAGCTGCTTTGGAGAGTTAATATTGAATTCCTCCCCGGCCAGATCATAGATCTCTTTTTCCAGCTCTACGATCCTTGTTCCCAGCTGATCGCCATATGCTTTCAGAGCTTCCGCCTCCACTTTCACTCCTGCCTGTTCCATATTGTATAAAGTAAATACAAGGGGCATTTCAATATCGCGGAAAAGGCGGTCCATGCCTGCATCATCCAGTTTTTTCTCAAGAACAGGTACGGACGCGTAAGCGGTATATGCTTCATAGCAGGATTTCGCGGCGTCATCCAGCTTTTCGTCGATCATAAGTCCCAGATGTTCTCTTGCCACATCTTCGTAATCATAGTCGCTCTTCAGAGGATTGAGCAGGTAAGCCGCCACAATCACGTCAAAACTGCTGTCACGCTTCACATCCGGAAGCCATGAAAGATTCTCCTTCAGTCCGCACATGGAAAAACATTTCACCTTGCCTGCGAGATGTGACAGACGTTCTGAGAGCTTCTCAAAATTCATATCCATGTCACAGGGGATCGAGACAATCCTGTCCTGTCCCCACGCAAGAGAAATTCTGCCATATCCCGACGGATGGGCAAAAAGGGGAAGCACATTTCCCGGATCTCTGGAAAATGCAGCGCCCACGCACTCCGCCTGCTCCGCCTCAGCAAATACGGCTTCGATCTCCTTTATCTCCGGCACTTCTCGAAAAGATGCCTCTACATCGTTGGACACCGCTTCCACATCAAACCTGCTGAGCATATTCTTGAACTGCAGTCTCTGAAACCACTCATGAGCCGCACTTGTATACGGATTCCCGTGCCGGGCTTTCTCCAGATCGAAATCAATATCTGCATGGATGTCGATCGTAGCCAGCACTTTGCTCATCTTTGCCTGTTCCCAGTACTCTTTCAGATTTTTGCTCGCCCTCGGAGGTTTCAGTTCATCCGCATGGGCGTACGCATTTTCGATAGTCTGGTACTGCTGTATGATTTTGGTAGCTGTCTTCTCACCCACTCCGGGTACACCCGGTATATTATCAGAAGCATCTCCCATCAGCGCTTTCACATCAATAAACTCTTTCGGCGTGACTCCATAGCGCTCTTTCACGTCAGCGGCATTATAATCTTCCACCTCTGTTCTGCCCTGCTTTGTCTTCGGAATCCGGATCTTCACATGTTCTGTCGCAAGCTGAAGCGTATCACGGTCTCCGGAAATAATGGATACATCCATCCCCTTTTCCTCGCACAGATGGGAGATTGTCCCAAGCAGATCATCAGCCTCAAGACCTTCTTTCTCGATAATCTCAATATCCATCGCCTGAAGGACTTCCTTGATCACAGGAACCTGCTGTCTTAACTCCTCTGCCATCGGCTTGCGGGTTCCTTTATAATCCGCATACATCTTATGACGGAAAGTAGGCGCATGCACGTCAAAAGTGACAGTCAGATACTCCGGCTGTTCCTCGTCCAGTATTTTAAACATAATATTCAAAAATCCATACACGGCATTTGTGTGCAGACCTTCCGAATTCGTCAGGTCCGGTACGCCGTAAAATGCCCGGTTCAATATGCTGTGTCCGTCTATCAGTACGATTTTTTCACTCATCAGCTCTGCCTCCATCCGTATCCGGGCATGCCGCAGACCGCGGCCGCCCATAGCCATTACTCAAGTATACACTAAAAATCTTCTTTTTAAAAGGATGTTTTTGTGGTATCATGAAAGACAATGTAACATTTCATTTGTAAAGGAGCCAGATCATTATGGACAGCATTATCTTCGATGTAGACGGGACTCTGTGGGATTCTACAAAATCCGTGGCCGAGTCCTGGAATAAAGCAATCAGGGAACATTCCTCTCTCAATCTCACTCTTGAGCCGGTTTCATTGAGCAAGGTATTCGGCAAGACAATGACCGAGATTGCTGACGCTCTCTTTCCCGACCTGAGTGTAAAAGAACGCATGGAACTTCTTGATGTATGTTTCGATGAGGAGAACCGCTATCTGGAAGACCATCCCGGTATTCTCTATCCGGATGTAGTCAGGACCATAAAAGAGCTTTCCCTCAGCTGCCCCCTCTATATTGTGAGCAACTGTCAGTGCGGGTATATCGAGGTCATGCTCCGCACAACAGGACTCGGTCCCTACATCCGGGATCATCTCTGTTTTGGAGAGACACAGGTTCCCAAGGGTGAAACAATTCGCATGCTGATTGAAAGGAACAATCTGCAGTCTCCCGTATATGTGGGAGATACGCAGGGAGATGCTGATTCCTGCAAGACAGCCGGCATTCCTTTTATTTTTGCAGAATACGGATTCGGCGACGTGCCGGATGCCCGGACCCGGATTCACACGTTTTCCGATCTCACGAAACTGCTCCCGTAACAGGGAGATTAATAACACCGTACATAAAAAGAACCGGAACAGACAACCACTGCTGTTTCGGTTCTTTTTTCTATGTACCGCTTATCTATATTTTTACGCCTTATCTTTTAAGACATTCTCTGTTATCTGCTCATCTTTCTCCTCAAAAGCGCCGATGCGCCGATGGATGCAGATAACGCCATCAAAGCAATCCACAATCCCGGATTTCCTGTATCTCCGGTCTGAGGAGCCCTGCTGCCTGTATCAGTACCCGGGGCCGCGTCGTCCAGTGCGATGACATACGGGGAAAAGCCTTTCACACTGATTGATACCTGCCCGTTTTCCACAACTGCCCTGTAAGTTTCATAACTTCCGTCATCGGCATAATGAAGAATAATCACGTTTTTTCCATTATATTCCGTACCGGTCTGGAATGTAAGCTGAGCATTTCCGTCCAGCATTCCTGTCAGTTTGATATCATACACTCCGAGAATTTTTTTGTCTTTTACCGGATCGGCAGATACATAAGAATTATATTGTTCTGTGTTTGGTTCAATCTGCCGGATATCTAATGCAGCATCCGATGAGAGCTTCCCGCTGACCTTAATTTTCTGATCCGTATTTACAAGTATTCTGTCTGATACCGTAGTCGACGGCTGTTTCTCTGATGCCGCTGCTGACGGTGCCTCTCCGACATTGGAAGTCGGAGCATTTACAGGCTGCGAAGTCTCCTCGTCATCTGACGGGTTTTCAACTTTCACAGACGCCCCGTCTGTATCTGTATCCAATATGATTTCGTTATCCGCAGGTTTCTCCGGCACTGCCGGCTGTTCCACCTCTGTAGATGCATCCGTATCCGTTACGATTTCATCATCTGACGGGGTCTCCGGCTCTGCCGGCTGTTCTGCCTCTGCAGATGTGTCTGTATCCGTTACGATTTCATCATCTGACGGGGCCTCCGGCTCTGCCGGCTGTTCTTCCTCTGTAGATGTATCTGTATCCGTTACAGTTTCATCGTCTGACGGAGCCTCCGGCTCTGCCGGCTGTTCTGTACCCGTGGATGTATCTGTATCAGACGGCTGCTCTGTATCTGCCGGCGGTGTATTATCGGAATCCGGTATGTCTGATACGTCACTCGAGTCGCTGCTGTCATCGGAGCTGACTCCCAGATAGTCATGACTTCCACCCGCTGAATCCAGTTCCCATGCAATTGCAGCCGCTTTCTCTCCCCAGTAAGGATCCGATGCGTAACTTACGTTAATGCCTTCACCTTTATTTCCAAGAAGTTCACCATGATTTCTCCAGTCACTGGAACTGAGATATCCGTCAGCCATCCAGTCAGACATGAATTCACGTATACAATCTTCAACACTTGAAAAATAATTTGAGCTTTCCCCCGGTGTTTTATCAAATGCGCTGAGGCCGAACAGATTATTTTTTTTCATACAAATATTGCTTGTCCCCCAGGCGCTTTCGTTAACAGCAATCCCGAGAGAAAGAAGTGCATTTACGCTGTATTGATTCTGGTATTTAACAAAAAGTGTACCTGTTCCCCGAAGTTTTGAACTTGATGAGGTTATCTTACTGCTCAGGATATTGTTCAGTTCATCACCACTGTAACTTGTGGAACTGTTCATATCAAGGAACTGGAAATAATTATAAAACGGATTTCCCGAATTCACAGCCGAAGCACCGTTTGCACTATTCTGATAATCCCCAAGCATCGTCTTATAATCATCATAAAAATAATGGCCGTCGTAGCTGTAATACTTAACTCCCTCACTCAGATATGCCGGAGCCGGTCCGTTATTTATAGAAGACTTCGGTTTCTGGTTCAGATTATAGGATATATAATGGATCAGTTTTCCGCCCGAGACCTGATAATAACTTACATTATTCCCAACCGAGCTGTAATCCAGCACCTGAACCTCGGATTTTTTCACGGTTCCTGTAACGCCGCCAAGCATAAATCGGATATTGCCGCTTTTATCTGTGCCCAGATATGCCGCATCTGCACCGTAAGCGCCGTTCGTGTAACCGCTTCCGCCTGAATAGCTGAAATCCGTAGTGTCATTTCCTTTTGTGTTAAAATTGACAACTTTCATACTGACAATGTCAGCAGACCGCATGGAAAACATCGCGATCCCGTTTTTCGGAGCCGGTTCCGTATCCTCCGATTCATCTTCAACGGACTGATCGGAGCTTTCGTCCACTGTTCCGTCTGTCTCACCCACCTCATAGATGTCGCCTTCCTCATCCATGGCGGTAACTGTTTCCAGACGCTGACTGTTCTCATCCTGAAGTTCTGTTGCTGCGGCATCCTCCCCCGTTTCTCCGGCCGCATAGCTTTCCATGCCCGGCAGCACAGTCAGAACCATCGACATGAAAAGCGCACATATCAGTAATTTGTTTTTCTTCATTGTATGTATACTTCCCTCCTTACACCTTACTAATTATTTATGGATATAGCTACTGATACAATTTTAGATTAACATTCAGTAACAAAAGATGCAATACAAAAATTTCCAATATAGCATACTTGTATACAATATTGGAAATTTTTGTATTGCATCTTGTAAAAATGAAAAAGCTCCTCAGTCAGAAACTGAAGAGCTAAACTTTAGTGCCGCTGGCCGGACTCGAACCGGCACGGGGTGAACCGCTTGATTTTGAGTCAAGTGCGTCTGCCAATTCCGCCACAGCGGCTAATCATCCGGTTTCCCGCAGGAAACCAGATATGATTATATCATCTTTAAAAACCAATTGCAATACACAAATTATTCACACGACAGCTTTCTTTTTACTTATTTATCCGCATTCAGCAGTTTTTTTCCGATATCAAAGCAATCGAAAGTAGCAAAATAGTCTGCCGGTGTCTCAGCCCTGCGGATGAGCTGAACACTTCCGTCTTCTTTTAAGAGCAGTTCCGCGGATTTTAATTTTCCATTGTAATTATATCCCATGGAAAATCCGTGCGCCCCTGCATCGTGAATAACAAGGTAATCACCGATATCAATCTTCGGAAGCATACGGTCAATGGCAAACTTGTCGTTGTTCTCACACAGAGAGCCTGTCACGTCATATTTATGATCACACGGCTCGTCCTCTTTGCCGAGAACAGTAATATGATGATACGCTCCGTACATGGCCGGACGCATCAGATTAACCGCGCAGGCATCCACGCCGATATATTCTTTGTATGTGTGTTTCTCATGAATGGCTTTTGTCACCAGACATCCGTAAGGACCCATCATATAGCGGCCCAGCTCGGTATAAATTGCCACGTCGCCCATACCTGCCGGTACAAGCACTTCTTCGTAAACCTTGCGCACGCCTTCGCCGATCGCATAAATATCATTCGGCTCCTGATCAGGTCTGTAAGGAATACCGATACCGCCGGAAAGGTTAATGAATTTAATGTGTACTCCCGCTTCTTTTGAAAGCCGTACCGCCTGCTCGAACAGCACCTTCGCCAGCATCGGATAGTAATCGTTAGTCACTGTATTGCTTGCAAGGAATGCGTGCAGTCCGAATTCTTTCGCGCCTTTTGCTTTAAGTGTTTTGTATGCCTCAAGGATCTGATCCGCAGTCATACCGTATTTGGCATCCCCCGGATTATCCATAATATCATTGCTGATCTTAAAAAGTCCGCCCGGATTGAAACGGCAGCTGATCGTCTCCGGAATGTGTCCGATGGCCTTTTCCAGAAACTCGATATGAGTGATATCATCAAGATTGATGATCGCGCCCAGCTTATCAGCGAGAATAAAATCCTCCGCCGGTGTGTCATTGGAAGAAAACATAATATCTTCTCCGGTAATGTCAAGCGCCTCCGACATCATCAGCTCTGTATAAGAGGAGCAGTCGCAGCCGCAGCCATACTCTTTCAAAATGTTGATAAGGAACGGATTGGGAGTTGCCTTTACGGCAAAATACTCTTTATATCCCGGATTCCAGGAAAACGCTTCTTTCAGCGCTTTTGCATTTTCTCTGATCCCTTTCTCATCATAAAGGTGAAAAGGAGTCGGGTATGTCTTAACAATTTCTTCAACCTGTTCTTTCGTTACAAATGGTTTCTTTATCATCAGTTTTATCTCCTTATTTCATTAAGATCCGACTTACTCTACGGTTGCAATTCTCATCATATTGCTTGTTGCAGTGCGTTCCTGGCTGATATTCTGGGACGGGATGCCTGCTGTCAGTACAACCACATCGCCCGGCTCAATATACTGCTTCACCGTTGCCAGTTCGATTGCTCCGTTGCACATGTCATCTGTAGTATTATACTGTATGGTCTTAAGAGGACGCACACCCCAGTAAATAGACATTCTGCGCAGGGTTCTGTCATTCGGAGTCACTCCGAGAATATCCTGTTTCGGGCGCAGATTTGATACAACTCTTGTCGTTGCGCCGCTCAAAGTCGGAGTAATAATACATTTTGCATTCAGATTTGCAGCCGCCAGCACAGAAGAATATCCTATCGCACTGGAAAGTCCGCTCTTTAACTGCTCTCCTGTCTTATTGAGCATTGTATCATAATCCAGATGCTGCTCTGTATTCTCGATGATATGCACCATCATCTGAAGTGCTTCAAGCGGATATTTTCCCTGAGCCGTCTCACCGGAGAGCATCACTGCATCCGTTCCGTCATAAACCGCATTCGCAACATCTGTCACTTCCGCACGCGTCGGGCGGGGATTGCGGATCATGGAATCAAGCATCTGTGTCGCCGTGATAACAGTCTTAAAATTATTATTACATTTCTGGATCATCATCTTCTGCAGATAAGGCACTTCCTCTGCCGGAATCTCAACTCCCAGATCTCCCCTTGCAACCATAATACCGTCTGCAGCGCGGATAATCTCATCAATGTTGCGGATTCCCTCTGCATTCTCAATCTTCGCAATAATCGGAGTATACGGAGCCCCAAGCTCTTTCAGAAACGCTTTAATCTCAAGAACACACTCTGCATTTCTCACAAAAGAAGCCGCGATAAAGTCGATACCCTGCTCTACTCCGAATCTGATATCGTCCTTGTCTTTCTCCGTGATCGCGGGGAGCCGCACTGCCACGTTCGGGACATTGACTCCCTTCTTTTCACCAAGCTCTCCGCCGTTTACCACCTCACAGCGGATCTCTTTGCCTGTCTTTGAAACAACTTTCAGTCCGATCAGACCGTCGTCGATAAGGATTGTGCTTCCTTTATCCACATCTTCCGGAAGTCCTGTGTAAGTAATGGACACTTTAGTCTCATCTCCAATGATCTCCTCTGTAGTAAGAGTAAAAGAAGCCCCGTTTTCCAGGATTACTTTCTTTCCATCCTTCAGTTTTCCGGTGCGGATCTCCGGACCTTTCGTATCCAGAAGAATTGCCGTATTGGTATGAAGTTCCTCCCTGAGCTGTTTAAGCAGATCCATACGGCTCTTCTGCTCTTCATGATCTCCGTGTGAAAAATTGAAACGGGCTACGTCCATACCATTGAGTATCAGTTTTTTCATCAGTTCTCTGTCATTTGTATTCGGGCCCATAGTACATACTACTTTTGTTTTTTTCATAAATAATCCATTCCTTTCATGTCATACTGCGTTGCTGTCGCTGAGATTTACTCAGAATTTCAAACTTTTACTTTACATGCTCATGTGTAAACAAATGATCCTGGCAATACTCATAATTGCCGTTACATTTCGAGCAGAAACGGAATTCCAGACAGGGATCATCCAGTTCCGTGCGTCCGCAGACCGCACAGCGGTGTTTTGCCCCGTTTGAATACTTCATATGAGGTGCCGACTGGCGTTTAAACCTTGCTTTTCTCGCCTGCTCTCTCGGGCCAAACCGCTTCATATTCCGGCTGGACAGGAAGAAGATAATAAAGTTAAGGAGTGATGCCCCGATCGCCACCTTCGTCATCAGCCCTCCCCGGAAGAAAGAATATCCTGCCATCACCACATAAACAAGTGCCATCCATTTCATCTTGATGGGCAGAATAAAGTACAGCAGCACTTCCATATCAGGATAAATTGCTGCAAAAGCAAGGAAAATTGACATTGTAATATAGTTTGTGCTGACCAGTCCGATCATGGACAGCGGCATTTCCACACCGTATCTGAACCGGAAATACGCATATAAACCGAATTCTGCAATCACGGTAAACAATAATCCCGAAAAGATATATACATTATACCGGAAACTTCCCCACGTTCTCTCAAGTACTGTCCCAAGAGAATAATATAACAGTACCAGGAATACAAGGGAAATCACATTTGTCGTAGGCGGGATGAGTACCCATGAGATAATTCTCCACACCTGCCCTCTTAAGATCAGAGCCGGTTCCAGCGTAAGATACCCGATCATGTCAGGCATTAGATACATGATACCGAAGCCGATTACATATCCTGCAAGCAGATACACAGTCAGATTCGGAATAGCAAAACGTCCGAATTTTCTTTCTAATTTGTCAAGCCAGTTCAAAAAAATTACTCCTCACTTTTTTAAAATCTGTTCTTAAATTACATTTGTCAGTACTGCGTTTTGGCTGTTAATCCTCTACAATTGTACATTCCGCCTTACCGTTTGTCAAACAGTTGTTATTTCTTTTCATGTGTTTAACATGATCTTTATATAATTTATCCATATGTACAGGAATTATTTTGAAATACCTCATAATAATAACAATTGTCTTTTTAAAAATTCTGTCGTATAATGTATGGTGCTGCAAAATGTGGAAACACATTAAATAGGAAATAACACATATAAATTATACAGAAGATTGGAGAATTTATTAATGAATCCGAAAGAATTACATACTCTTGGAATCGATATCGGTTCTACAACAGTCAAAATTGCGATTCTGGACGAAGAAAACGAAGTACTCTTCTCCGACTATGAAAGGCATTATGCAAATATTCAGGAGACTCTGTCAGACCTTCTGGGTCGCGCCCTGTACAAACTCGGGCCGATCTACGTCTCCCCGGTCATCACCGGAAGCGGCGGTCTGACACTTGCCAAGAATCTTGGCGTACCCTTCGTTCAGGAGGTTATAGCCGTATCAACGGCGCTTCAGGATTACGCCCCCCAGACAGATGTTGCCATCGAGCTGGGCGGCGAGGATGCCAAGATCATTTATTTTGAAGGCGGCAATGTAGAGCAGAGAATGAACGGTGTATGTGCCGGCGGTACAGGCTCGTTCATCGACCAGATGGCTTCCCTGCTTCAGACGGATGCATCCGGGCTGAACGAGTATGCCAAAAACTATAAGGCGCTGTACTCCATCGCGGCCCGCTGCGGTGTATTTGCGAAATCCGATATCCAGCCGCTCATCAACGACGGAGCGTCAAAGGAAGACCTTGCCGCGTCAATCTTTCAGGCAGTGGTAAACCAGACGATCAGCGGTCTTGCCTGCGGAAAACCGATCCGCGGCCACGTAGCATTCCTCGGAGGTCCTCTTCATTTCCTCTCAGAGCTGCGTGCAGCTTTTATCCGCACATTGAAACTGGATGATGAACACACGATTGCCCCGAACCATTCCCATCTGTTCGCCGCCATCGGTTCCGCCCTGAACTCAAAGAAAGATACTCCGGTAGCCTTAAGGGAACTTCAGAACAGACTGGAGCGCAAAGTAAAGATGGAGATTGAGGTAGAGCGTCTGGAGCCTCTGTTCGCCACGAATGCGGAATATGAGGAATTTACTGCCCGCCACGCGAAGCATCAGGTGCCGGTAAAAGATCTGGCCACTTACCGCGGAAAGGCATTTCTTGGAATCGATGCCGGTTCCACGACCACAAAAGCCGCTCTGGTAGGGGAAGACGGAACACTTCTCTACTCTTTCTACCACAACAATGACGGCGACCCGCTGGGAACAACCATCAGCGCTATCAAGGATATTTATGATAAGCTCCCGGAAGGTGTAGAGATCGTACACTCCTGCTCCACCGGTTACGGCGAAGCGCTGATCAAGGCCGCCCTCATGCTGGACGAAGGCGAGGTCGAGACGGTCGCTCACTATTATGCGGCGGCATTCTTTGAGCCTGACGTAGACTGTATCCTTGATATCGGCGGTCAGGATATGAAATGTATCAAAATCAAGAATCAGACTGTCGACAGTGTACAGCTCAATGAAGCCTGCTCCTCCGGATGCGGCTCTTTCATCGAGACTTTTGCCAAGTCGCTGAACTATACGGTAGAGGATTTCGCCCATGAGGCTCTCTACGCCCAGAATCCTATTGATCTGGGAACACGTTGTACAGTATTTATGAATTCCAAGGTAAAACAGGCGCAGAAAGAAGGGGCTTCCGTTGCGGACATCTCCGCCGGACTTGCCTACTCTGTCATCAAGAATGCGCTCTTTAAGGTTATCAAAGTATCCAGCGCATCAGAGCTTGGAAATCATATCGTCGTACAGGGCGGTACTTTCTACAACAACGCAGTACTGAGAAGTTTTGAAAAGATTGCGGACTGCGAGGCGATCCGCCCGGATATCGCAGGTATCATGGGAGCTTTCGGAGCGGCCCTGATCGCCCGCGAGAGATATACAGACTGCGAAGGTACGACCATGCTCTCCATCGATGAGATCAAGAACATGGAATACTCCACGACAATGACAAAATGCCGCGGATGTACCAACACCTGCCGTCTGACCATCAACCACTTCAGCGGCGGCCGTAAGTTCATCACCGGAAACCGCTGTGAGCGCGGACTTGGAAAAGAAAAGTCAAAGAACACCATGCCGAACCTGTTCGACTACAAGTTCCACCGTTATTTTGACTATAAGCCTCTTCCGGAAGAAGAAGCAAAACGCGGCGTGATCGGTATCCCGCGAGTCCTGAATATGTATGAGAACTATCCGTTCTGGTTTACATTTTTTACAAAACTGGGCTTCCGTGTGGTACTCTCACCGGCTTCTACAAGAAAAATCTACGAGCTGGGGATTGAGTCCATCCCAAGTGAATCTGAGTGTTACCCGGCCAAGCTGGCGCACGGACATGTACAGTGGCTGATCAACAAAGGCGTAAAACATATCTTCTATCCGTCCGTTCCTTACGAGCGTAACGAATTTGAGGATGCCAACAACCACTACAACTGTCCGATCGTTACTTCCTATCCGGAGAACATTAAAAACAATATGGACCCGATCGTAAACGGCGAAGTTGATTTCATCCATCCGTTCCTCTCATTCCAGAGCGAAGAGACACTCTCCTACCGTCTGATCGAGGAGCTGGGCGAGAAATTCTCCTTAAGCGAGAGTGAGATCAAATCTGCCGTACACGATGCATGGAATGAGCTTGCAGCATGCCGTCAGGATATGCGCAAAAAGGGCGAAGAAACGATCAAATTCCTGAACGAGACCGGCAACAGAGGCATTGTCCTTGCAGGACGTCCGTACCATATCGATCCGGAAGTCAACCACGGTCTGCCGGAGATGATCACATCCTACAATATCGCCGTGCTGACAGAAGATTCCGTATCTCATTTGAACCCGGTAGAGCGTCCGCTGAACGTCATGGACCAGTGGATGTATCATTCCCGTCTGTACGCAGCGGCAAACTATGTGAAGACAACAGAGAATCTGGATCTCATCCAGCTCAACTCTTTCGGCTGCGGACTGGACGCCGTAACCACAGATGAAGTTGCTGACATCCTGACCGGATCCGATAAGATCTATACAACATTAAAAATTGACGAAGTAAACAACCTCGGAGCAGCCCGTATCCGTGTGCGCTCTCTTCTCGCTGCCATCCGCGTGCGCGAGCAGAAAAACGCCCAGCGTACGATCCGTCCGGCTTCCATTGAGAAGGTACCGTTTACAAAAGAGATGCGAAAGACCTACACGATCCTCTGCCCGCAGATGTCCCCGATTCATTTCGAGCTGTTGGAGCCTGCATTCCGGGCTGCCGGCTATAAGATCGAAGTGCTTCCGAACGACAACCGCCAGGCAGTTGACATGGGATTGAAATATGTAAACAACGATGCATGTTATCCATCCCTCATTGTTGTCGGACAGATTATGGACGCTATCCTTTCAGGCAATTATGATACCGACCATCTGGCCGTTATTATCAGCCAGACCGGAGGCGGCTGCCGTGCATCCAACTATATCGGCTTTATCCGCCGTGCGCTGAAAAAAGCCGGATACGCACATATTCCGGTTATCTCTATCAACTTAAGCGGTCTGGAGGCAAACCCGGGATTCAAGATCACTCTGCCGCTCGCCATCCGTGTTGCTTATGCGGCCGTGTTCGGTGATATCTTTATGAAATGCGTGTACCGGATGCGCCCCTACGAGGCAGTACCCGGCACAACAAACGCCGTACACCGCAAATGGGTTGAAGTCGTACAGAAGTTTGTATCCGAGGGATATCCGTCACGCAGGAAGTTCAAAAAACTCTGCCGCGATATCATTAACGACTTTGATAACATTGAAATCCTTGATATCAAGAAGCCACGCGTCGGTGTAGTCGGCGAGATCCTTGTAAAATTCCTGCCGGCTGCCAACAATCATCTGGTAGATCTGCTGGAAGCAGAGGGAGCCGAGGCGGTCGTTCCCGACCTGATCGACTTCATGCAGTACTGCTTCTACAACCAGAACTTCAAGGTATCGCACTTGGGATTCAAGAAATCCAAGGCGCTGATCGGCAATCTGGGAATCGCGGCTGTAGAATGGCTCCGCTCACCGGCATCCAAAGCATTTGCCCAGAGCAAACACTTTGATCCGCCGGCTCACATCGAAGATCTGGCTAAGATGGCATCTGAGATCGTATCTATCGGAAACCAGACCGGCGAGGGCTGGTTCCTGACCGGAGAGATGCTCGAGCTCATCCACAACGGCGCCGGAAACATCGTATGTACACAGCCGTTCGCCTGCCTGCCGAACCACGTAGTAGGTAAGGGAGTTATCAAAGAGCTGAGAAGACGCCATCCCGAATCAAACATCGTCGCGATCGACTTCGATCCGGGCGCAAGTGAAGTAAACCAGCTGAACAGAATCAAACTGATGCTGTCAACAGCGTTCAAGAATCTTGAGAAAGAAAAATAAAGATTTCTCCAAGGGATAAGCTTCCGTTTCGCCGGGGGATGAGGTAGAGTGAAGCGGGCACTGCGATACAGCAGAGACGTATTTCTCAGGACGTTCTACATATAAAATATCCCCTGCCAGTTTGTCCGGCAGGGGATTCTCTGTAAAAAACTTTATTTCAGACTCCGATTCTATAGAGGAAGAGACATCCTCCGAACAGTCCCATTATCAGTCCCGCATACCCTCCTGCGCAGATCAGGTCAGCGAGTGCGGAAACAATACCTGTTCCGGTTAAAGCGCAGACAATGAGTCCGGCTAAAACCCCTGCAAGAGTCCAGCCAATAATCATAATCGGAAGAAATACCGATACTGCGCGGCTGTTATCTGTATATCTTGTAATAAGGTTCCATAATCCTCTGTACATTTTTCATCCCCCATTTACTGTCATATACGTATTAAATATATGTTAGTTTAAGAGAAATTTCTTCTCCTGTTACATACGTATTATAAACAGGGAATGTAAAAACTATCCTTCTGTCAATGAAAAGTTTTTGTAAAATCGAGGTTGTTTTATTATAAAATAAATCTCACAATGTCATCAGGTGTAACTGCGATCATTTCTGCGCCTGCCTTTTCAAGCTCTTCCCGGCTTCCGTATCCGTACAGAACTCCTATACTGTGAATTCCGGATTTAGACGCTCCGATAATATCATGACGCCGGTCTCCGATCATTACAGCATTCTGCCTGTCAACTTTACAAGTATTAATCACATATTCGATCACTTCATTTTTGTCGGTTCGCCTTCCGTCCATACAAGCACCGCCGATAAAATCAAAATATCTGGAAAATCCGAAATGATCAGCAATCTGTTTCGCAAATTTTTCCGGTTTTGAAGTAGCCATCAATATCCTGACTTGGCCGGCTTTCAGTTTTTCAAATGCCTCTGTCATCCCGTCATATACACTGTTTTCAAAAATTCCTTTGTCACTGTAATATTCCCGATACGTGGCAACCATAACCGCGCCCTCTTCTTCTGACAATCCGAAGACGGACTGAAACTGTTCTTTCAGAGGAGGTCCGATAAAGGAACGCAGAACCTGCTCTGACAATTCCGGAAGTCCGTGTTTCTTTACTGCATACCGAATGGAATTCATAATCCCCGGACCGGAATCTGTGATCGTTCCGTCCAGATCGAAAATAGCAGTTGTATATCTCATTTTTTGTTTCCTTTCCCGGTTTCTTAATAACTTCTGATCTGATCCCCGTCTTCGCTCTCCGTCTTGATCACTTTTCGGATCACGACATAATATCCGTAATCGTCATTTACTTTGACATAGACCCTGTCGCCTTCTTTATGACCCAGAAGAGCTTTCCCGATCGGAGACTCGATACTGACCAGTCCGTTCAGGGAGCTGCCGCGCACGGATGTCACGATCCGGTAAGTTTCTACTTCATCGTCATCCTCACAGTATATCTCTACCGTATTGTTCAGACCTACCTCATCGGCTTTGGAATGATCCTCCACGATAATAGCTGTTTTCAGCATTCTCTCCAGATAACGGATGCGGCTTTCATTTCTGTTTTTTTCTTTTTTTGCTGCATGGTATTCAAAGTTCTCACTGAGATCCCCATGGGAACGGGCTTCTTTTACCGCTTCAATCAGTTCTTTTCTCTCTACAAGCTTGCGATGATCAATCTCCGCCTGAATCTTCTCCACATCGCTTTTTGTCAGTTTTTCACGCATACGTTCTGTTTCCTTCTTTCCTGCTGTTATTGCGGTCTATCCGCTCACTGCGATACCTCGCTCATCTTGCGCCATCGCCGTTCGATGGTCTCCGCTCCGCTTCGGTCGGTGCCGGACACGTGCCACTGGCACGTAGCACCCCTTGGGCGTATCGCACCAAATCCCGACATACAGACAGAGGCGCGGCATTATGCCGTGCCCCTGCATATATTTGTATTTATGATCTCTATACTGCCGCTGACATTCTTATTTCACGATCAGAGATTTTCCTGTCATTTCTTTAGGCTGCTCCATTCCCATCATCTCGATCAGTGTCGGCGCGATGTCCGCAAGGCAGCCGCCCTCTCTCAGTTTATAAGAAGGATCTGCATTTACAAGGATGAACGGAACCTGGTTAGTGGTATGAGCTGTAAACGGCTCTCCGGTCTCCTCGTCGATCAGCTGCTCTGCATTTCCATGATCAGCGCAGATGAACATCTGGCCGTCAACTTCCTTGATAGCGTCGACAGCTTTTCCTACGCACTCGTCAACAGCCTCGATTGCCTTGATCGCTGCATTCTCAACTCCTGTATGTCCTACCATATCCGGGTTCGCGAAGTTGATGATGATCACATCGTATTTTCCGGAGCGGATCGCTTCGCATAATTTATCACACACTTCATACGCACTCATCTCCGGTTTCAGGTCGTATGTGGCAACCTTCGGAGATTTTACAAGGATACGGTCCTCTCCCGGATTCGGCTCCTCTACGCCGCCGTTGAAGAAGAATGTTACATGAGCATACTTCTCTGTCTCAGCGATACGTGCCTGCTTCAGATTGTGAGCTGCAAGGAACTCACCGAATGTATTTGTGATCTCTTCCTTCACAAATGCAACCAGTTTATTCGGGATCGTCACATCATACTCTGTGAAGCATACATATGTGGTCTTTACTCTTTCGCCTCTGTCAAATCCTGTGAAATCATCATCACAGAATGTTCTTGTGATCTCTCTTGCACGGTCCGGACGGAAGTTAAAGAAGATAACAGAATCTCCGTCTTTTACCGTCGCTGTCGGAGCGCCGTCTTTCATAATTACCATCGGCACAACGAACTCATCTGTCACATCCTTATCATAAGAAGCCTGAATTCCCTCTACAGCGGAATCTGCCTGATCTCCCTCTCCATTTACGAGAGCTCTGTAGGCTTTCTCTACGCGGTCCCAGCGGTTATCACGATCCATTGCATAGTAGCGTCCTGCAACTGTAGCGACCTCGCCCACACCGATTTCTTTCATCTTTGCTTCCAGCTCTTCTACATACTCTTTTCCGGATGCCGGCGGTGTGTCACGTCCGTCAAGGAAGCAGTGTACATATACTTTCTCGATTCCCTGTCTCTTTGCCAGCTCAAGGAGTCCGTAAATGTGCGTATTGTGGCTGTGTACGCCTCCGTCAGATACGAGTCCCATCAGATGAAGTGCAGAATTGTTTTTCTTTACATTCTCACACGCTTCCACAAGCGCTTTATTCTCAAAGAAATCTCCATCCTGGATCGCCTTTGTGATCTTTGTAAGATCCTGGTATACGATACGGCCTGCACCCATGTTCAGATGTCCTACCTCAGAGTTTCCCATCTGTCCGTCCGGAAGTCCTACTGCCATACCGCTGGCATTTCCTTTCACGAACGGGCACTCAGCCATCAGTTTGTCCATAACCGGTGTAGCTGCCTCTGCAACAGCATTACCATGCTTGTCATCTCTTAAGCCGTAGCCGTCTAATATCATCAATACGGTTGGTTTCTTGCTCATATCCATATCTCCTTTTATTGTACATTTGGGAGCCTTGTCCCGTTACTTATTGTAACCGCTTTTCATACATTTTTCAAGATGCACTATCATCCTTAATCCATGAACCACTCCCGCTTCGAAAGGGCTCTCAAAATCCCCCTGTCATGCCGTTCTCTTTGGAAGGTACTGCACCGCGATTCTATTCTCCGGCTTCACGTCCGTCATATAAATCACGGCAAGAAAGATCCACTCCAACGGCTTCATCATAATGTAAATCACGTCGGCAATATATGGTGAACGGATCATCTTAGCCACTGGAAATCCGTATCTGTCATAAAAGTTTCTGACATTCCGGTGCAGGTTCGGCATACGTTCCTCCAGTATCTGTTCAAATGCGTTCGCCACACAGAGCTGCCGGTTCACGATCACAGGATGTCCGTGCCTCACTCCCATACGGATCGGTTTTACCACTTTTCTGTGGCCGCCTGCGGCAACGGTGCAGAGATAGTGTTCATCATAATAAATATTCTGCGGAGCGATTTCCCGGGACAGATTCCAGTCGCTTGTCTCGGTCCACGCGCGGATAGCACTGTCCGTCCGCTGTCCGAACAGTATCAGAATACAGATAATAATCCCCAGCATAGGCCACATAAGGAGAAACGCTGCCGCAGGCCAGACAGAAGAGCGTTCCAGATGCCGGTTCAGCCATTCCAGATACCGGTTTCGGAATCCGCTGACTGCTCCGGCCTTTTTGCTCTCTTCACGCTGTATCTTCCCCCACTCCATAATTTTCTGGCGGATTACCTTAATCCCGATCAAAATACAATTCAATGGGAACAGGCACAGATACAGATAGACTGCTTCCATGCGGATAATCTGAATAATCCACAGAATACACTGCAGCATTCCCAGATACACCGCCGCAATCTCCAGCACTGTAATGAGGGGCGGCACCTTTGAAATCCGGCTGCATGAGAGGAACAGATATCCCAAAATCCCGACCACTGCAAGAATCACAACAGTAAGCGCTCCTTCTGTCCAGATTGGCGTGTGTTTCTCAGCATTGTGGAGGGTGACTGTCCAATCGGAAAACGTAATATCGGTAAACAGAAGTATAAGCAAAGAATAAAGTACCCCCAGTACAATGGTAATCCATTCAAAATGTCTCCCCTTCCGGATTAGCCGGGGATCTGTACAGCCGCAAAATATAGCCACGAAATTAACAAGAGTCAGTATGAGCGGATAGATTGCAAAAATTCCGATCAGCAGGCCTGCAATGAAGCCCTCTACAAGACTGTCTTCTTCTCCCAGAAACAAAAACGTAACCGCAGCACCCAGAATCACAGAAACCGCTGCGGATAAAAGAATACTGTGTTTTAAAATCTTTTCATTCATGATGGCAAATAGCTCCTCTCGTTAATCGTTTACATAGATATTACCCGGCCTGGCTCATGCCGCCATCAAAAAAGAGCGCGGATTTTCTCCGCGCCCGATACAGAAAATTCTTATTTGTAGTTTACGATCTTACCGAAATCAGCTTTCAGTGAAGCTCCGCCTACAAGACCGCCGTCGATGTCAGCCTGAGCGAACAGCTCTGCAGCATTTCCTGCGTTTACAGATCCGCCGTACTGAATGCGGATTGCTTCTGCTGTAGCCTCGTCATATACTTCAGCAACACACTCGCGGATGCCTTTGCATACTTCCTCAGCCTGCTCTGTTGTAGCTGTCTTGCCTGTACCGATAGCCCAGATCGGCTCGTAAGCGATAACCATTGTCTTAGCCTGATCAGCTGTTACGTTCTGAAGACCAACCTTAACCTGCTGACGGATAAAGTCCATTGTCACGCCCTGCTCTCTCTGCTCCAGAGTCTCTCCGCAGCACATGATCGGTGTGATACCGTGCTCGAATGCTTTAAGGACTTTCTTATTTACATCCTCGTTTGTCTCTCCAAAGTAATCTCTTCTCTCAGAGTGTCCGAGAACTACATATTTAACGCCTGCGTCTACAAGCATAGCCGGTGAGATCTCGCCTGTGTAAGCTCCGCTCTCCTCGAAGTACATATTCTCGGCTCCGACCTGGATGTTTGTTCCTTTTGTCGCCTCAACAACCGGAACAATGTCGATAGCCGGTACGCAGAATACTACGTCAACTTCTTCATTTGCTACTAACGGTTTCAGTTCTTCTACAAGTGCAACTGCCTCGCTCGGAGTTTTGTTCATTTTCCAGTTGCCTGCAATGATTTTCTTTCTTGCCATTTTATTATTTCTCCTTGCATTTTACTTATCGTTTGCTGCTGCTACACCCGGCAGTTCCTTTCCTTCAAGGAACTCAAGGGAAGCGCCGCCGCCTGTTGAGATATGTGTCATCTTGTCGCCGTAACCAAGCTGGTTTACTGCTGCCGCGGAATCTCCGCCGCCGATGATCGTCACTGCATCTGTGCTTGCAAGAGCTTCTGCAACTGCTTTTGTTCCGTCTGCGAACTTCGGCATCTCGAAGCATCCCATCGGTCCGTTCCATACAACCGTCTTGGCTGATTTCACAGCGTCAGCGAACATCTCAGCTGTCTTCGGTCCGATGTCAAGGCCCATCCAGCCGTCCGGAATCTCGTTCTGAGCAACAACTTTTGTATTTGCATCATTTGAGAATGCGTCTGCTGCAACCGCGTCAACAGGAAGAAGAAGTTTTACGCCTTTTTCTTCTGCTTTCTTAACCATATCAAGTGCGTACTGCAGATAATCTTCCTCAAGAAGAGAGTTACCTACATTTCCGCCCTGAGCTTTTGTAAATGTATAGCACATTCCGCCGCCGATGATCAGAGTGTCGACTTTCTCGAGAAGATTGTTGATAACAGAAATCTTGCTGGATACTTTGGAGCCGCCAAGGATAGCGACAAACGGTCTCTCCGGATTCTCTACAGCATTTCCGAGGAATTTGATTTCTTTCTCCATCAGATATCCGACAACAGCTGTATCAACATATTTTGTGACACCGACGTTTGAGCAGTGAGCTCTGTGAGCTGTTCCGAATGCGTCGTTTACAAATACATCGCAGAGAGATGCAAGTTCTTTAGAGAACTCTTCACCGTTCTTTGTCTCTTCTGCTCTGTAACGTGTGTTCTCAAGAAGTACAACGTCTCCGTCTTTCATAGCCTCTACAGCTGCTTTTGCGTTCGGTCCTACAACTTCCGGATCAGCTGCGAATTTAACTTCCTGACCGAGAAGCTCGGAAAGTCTTACTGCAACCGGTGCAAGTGACAGTTCCGGCTTCGGCTCTCCCTTCGGTTTTCCGAGGTGTGAGCAGAGGATTACTTTTCCGCCGTCAGCGATCAGCTTTTTGATCGTCGGAAGAGCTGCCACGATACGTGTCTCGTCTGTGATTTTTCCGTCTTTAAGCGGTACGTTGAAATCACATCTTACAAGGACTCTTTTGTCCTTTACGTTGATATCATCTACTGTTTTTTTGTTAAGTGCTGCCATTTTAATAGCCTCCTGATACTTTTTAAACTAAATAAGGTCCGGTCCTACAACAAGACCGGACCCCATTGTGAGTCAATGATTCAGAATTATCTTCTGAGCGCTTGTCCTCATTGATTAGAATGAATTAAGCCTCAAGCAGTTTTCCGAAGTATTTGATTGTTCTTACCATCTGGCTTGTGTAAGAGTTCTCGTTGTCATACCATGAAACAACCTGAACCTCTGTTGTGCCGTCGCCAACCGGAAGAGCCATTGTCTGTGTAGCATCGAACAGAGAACCATATGTCATACCAACGATATCGCTGGATACGATCTGATCCTCGTTGTAGCCGTAAGACTCGTTAGCAGCTGCTTTCATAGCTGCGTTGATCTGATCAACTGTAACCTCTCCGTCAACAACTGCTGTCAGGATTGTTGTAGATCCTGTCGGAGTAGGAACACGCTGAGCGGATCCGATCAGTTTGCCGTTCAGTTCCGGAATAACAAGACCGATAGCTTTTGCTGCGCCTGTGCTGTTCGGAACGATATTAACAGCTGCTGCACGTGATCTTCTCAGATCGCCTTTTCTCTGCGGTCCGTCAAGTGTCATCTGATCGCCTGTGTAAGCGTGGATTGTACACATGATACCGGATTTGATCGGTACGAGGTCGTTCAGAGCCTTAGCCATCGGAGCGAGGCAGTTTGTTGTACAGGATGCTGCAGAAATGATGTCGTCATCCTTTGTCAGTGTCTCGTGGTTTACATTGTAAACGATTGTCGGAAGATCATTTCCAGCCGGAGCGGAGATGATAACTTTCTTAGCGCCTGCATTGATGTGTGCCTGAGCTTTCTCTTTCTTTGTGTAGAATCCTGTACACTCAAGAACTACGTCAACACCGATCTCTCCCCACGGAAGTTTGTTAGCATCAGCTTCAGCGTAGATTTTGATCTCTTTGCCGTCAACAGTGATGGAATCCTCTCCTGCCTCAACTTTGTCAGCCAGTGCATATTTGCCCTGTGTTGAGTCATATTTCAGTAAGTGAGCCAGCATTTTCGGGGATGTAAGGTCGTTGATTGCCACGATCTCAAATCCCTCTGCTCCAAACATCTGTCTGAAAGCGAGACGTCCGATACGTCCAAATCCATTAATCGCTACTTTTACTGCCATGATTAATTCCTCCTAAAAGTTTAAAAAATATTTGACTGTAACCCAGTCATGGCAATGAATCCTTACAAAATCATGATTGTGAAGGATTCATTAACTAGAATAATTGTACTAAACCAGAAACAAAAATTCAAGACCTAAATGTATTTTTATTCAAACAGTTCCGCACCGGGCACGTCAGTGCGGTTTTCCGAATAGAGCGGTCTGAAACCGGCGTTCCTCACGGAATCTTCTTAAATACCGGTCTGCGTTCTTTAAATTCCGTATAATAATGGAATCCGCAGGATTTCAGAATCTCCGCCGCCTCCTCAAAATCATAGGCGACATGCTCGGGACAGTGAGCGTCAGCTCCTACGGTCACGATCTCTCCGCCAAGTTCCCGGTACCGTTTCAGAACATCCGGATGAGGATTGGCAAAACCGAGGCCGTACTTTACTCCACCCATATTCATCTCCAGCCCTTTGCCTTCCGATATTACTTTTTTAAGAATCGCATCGATCTCATCAGAAAACTCCCTGTAGGTATATTCCCGGGCTTTGTTCCTTCCGTACCGCACCACATAGTCCAGATGCCCGAGCACGTCAAACGAAGAGACGCCCTCCAGGCAGGTCAGCGTTTCACGAAACGCCTCTCTGTATACTTCTCTATCCGTCTTCCCTTCAAAGATTTTTCCGTAATATGGATCCATCCCATGTATGAGATGAAGGGATCCGATCACGAAATCAAACGGATACTCTTTGACCAGTTTCCCATATATTTTCCCCAGATGAGGCTGCAGCCCCAGTTCCACTCCGATACGCACATCCAGTTTTTCCCTGTACTCTTCCCGGATCTGTGTCAGCGTTTCAAAATATTTCCCCAGATCGAACTGAAACGGATTCGGCCCCAGTTCTTCGTCCTCCGGATAATCCAGATCCAGATGATCCGTAATGCAAACAGACCGAAGTCTCCGCTCCACTGAGGCGTCCAGCATACTTTTGACAGTCGCTTCACTGTCAGTGGAAAACTCCGTATGCATGTGGTAATCGCACTGTATCATGGAATGATCAAGTTTCATACTATTGTACCTCCCCCGAGCACGTATTCCCCGTCATACAGTACAACCGCCTGCCCGGGCGTCACTGCCCTCTGAGGCTCTTCAAAATGGCAGAGAATCTCGTCTTCTCCCGACTTTTCCACTGTACACCACGCCCCTCTGTGATTATAGCGGATCTTGGCGAATACACGTCTCGGTTCTGTCAGATCTTCCACCGACATAAAATTCACACGGTCCGCACGCACAGTATGGGTCAGGGACTCTTCATAAGTGCCGATCACCACCTCATTGGTCTCCGGCCGGATCTCAAGTACAAATGCCGGATAGCCCAGAGCCAGCCCCAGCCCTTTGCGTTGTCCGACCGTATAATGGACGATTCCTTTATGCTGCCCGAGGACACGCCCGTCCGGAGTCACAAAGTTTCCTGTAGGAAGCTCTTTCCCGGTCTTTTCTCTTACCGTATCCTCAATAAAAGATGCATAATCCCCGTCCGGCACAAAACAGATATCCTGACTGTCCGGCTTGTCCGCCACAATAAGCCCGATCTTCTCCGCGATGGAACGGATCTCATCTTTTGAATAAGCCCCGACCGGCATCAGTGTCCTCTTAAGCTGCTCCTGAGTAAGATTATAAAGGGCATACGTCTGGTCTTTTGCGAGCGTTGCCGAACGTCTGAGCGCATATCTCCCGTTCGGCAGCCTGTCTATCCTTGCATAATGGCCGGTAGCGATATAGTCCGCCCCGATGGCCATGCTGCGGTTCAGGAGCGCCTCCCATTTCACATACCTGTTACAGGCGATACACGGATTCGGAGTACGCCCGTTCAGATATTCGTCCGTAAAATAGTCAATTACATTCTCTTTGAATTCCTTCCTGAAATTCATGACATAGTAAGGGATCCCGAGAGCCGAAGCAACTCTTCTGGCATCCTCTACGGCGCTCAGACCGCAGCATCCGCCGTTTTCCTCAACGGAACAGGCGTCTTCCTCCTGCCAGATCTGCATGGTAACGCCGATCACGTCATATCCCTGATCTTTCAGAAGATAGGCTGCCACAGACGAATCTACTCCTCCTGACATCCCGACAACTACTTTGCTCATCAGTATTCCTCTTCTTCCTCTTCCTCGCCTTCATGGATATCAGACTTCGGTTTTTCCAGCCCTTCGATCTTGATACCGTTCTTCTCTGCATAATCCCACAGTGCCGCGTGAATTGCCTCTTCCGCGAGCAGGGAACAGTGCACTTTTACCGGCGGAAGCCCGTCCAGCGCTTCCATAACCGCCTTATTCGTCACCTGCATTGCCTCCTGGATATTCTTTCCTTTGACAAGCTCTGTAGCCATACTGCTGGTCGCGACCGCTGCGCCACATCCGAACGTCTTAAACTTTACATCCCGGATGATCTGATTCTCGTCAATATCGAGATAAATTCTCATAATATCGCCGCACTTTGCGTTGCCGACTGTGCCGACTCCGCTGGCGTTCTCAATCTCTCCCACATTTCTCGGATGCTGAAAATGATCCATTACTTTCTCTGTATACATAATATGATACCTCCTGATATTCCTGTCAGTTTTTATTTTTCTCCTGCTTTTTTACAAAATCCTCGTACAGCGGTGACATGCTCCGAAGCTGCGCGACAATTTCTTTTAAGTTGTCCACAACAAAATCCAGATCTTCTTTCGTTGTCTCCTCGTCCAGAGTCATGCGAAGTGATCCGTGTGCAATCTCATGGGGCAGTCCGATAGCGAGAAGCACATGGGACGGATCCAGTGACCCCGATGTGCAGGCAGACCCGCTGGATGCGCAGATTCCTTTCATATCCAGCATGATCAGAAGCGACTCGCCCTCAATGAACTGGAAGCTGAAGTTCACATTGTTCGGAAGCCGCTTTACACGGTCTCCGTTCAGTCTGCAGTATGGGATTTCTTTCTCGATCCGGCTGATCAGGTAATCCCTGAGCTCCGTCTCATAATCCATGCGTTCTTTCATGGACACTGCCGCAAGTTCTACTGCTTTGCCAAGGCCGACGATTCCCGGAACATTTTCCGTACCTGCACGGCGTTTTCTCTCCTGAGCGCCTCCATGGATAAATGAGCGGATCTTCACACCTTTCCTGATATAAAGGAACCCGATTCCTTTCGGACCGTTCAGCTTGTGGCCGCTGGCGCTGAGCATATCGATATTGCATTCATCCACATTGATCGGAACATGGGCAAAAGCCTGTACCGCGTCTGTGTGGAACAGGATACCGTGCTCATGCGCGATCCTGCCGATCTCCGCAATAGGTTCGATGGTACCGATCTCATTATTTGCAAACATAATGGAGATCAGGATCGTATCGGGACGGACGGCCGCTTCTACTGCTTTCGGATCGACCAGCCCGTTCTCATCCACATCAAGATACGTCACTTCATATCCTCTTTTTTCCAGATACTCACACGTGTGCAGAATTGCATGGTGCTCGATCTTACTTGTAATGATATGCTTTCCCTTTGACGCATAAGCCTCCGCCGTTGCTGTCAGCGCCCAGTTATCAGATTCTGTTCCTCCTGCTGTAAAATAGATCTCGTTTGCTTTTGCTCCGAGTACTCCGGCGATGATCTCACGCTGTTTTGTAATAACCTCTTTGTTAGCCGCGGCAAATCCGTATACGCTGGACGGATTTCCGAAGTGTTCTGTAAAATAAGGCAGCATCGCATTGACAACCTCCGGGGATGTCTTAGTCGTAGCCGCATTGTCCAGATAAATCAGTTTTTCCATATATTACCTCCATAGTATTTATCAGTCAGGCCATCTGACAGTACTTCTGTCCGATATGCCGGTTCCCGTATTTCTCAGTTTTTGCATACCCGCTGCGTCTTATCCGCACAGCATTTTTTTCTGCTCTCTTCCACGAGCTGATCCAGCATGATCTCGTCCACCGTCCGGTTGATGCTGTCATTGATCCGCTTCCAGACGTATTTTGTCACACAGCTGTCAGCAGCCTTACACTCGCCGTCCGGCTCCAGACCCGGACATTCCACCGGTTCCAGACTTCCTTCCAGAGTTCTCAGGATATCTCCCACTGAGATTTCTCTCATATCTTTTGCCAGAATATATCCGCCTCCGGCCCCTCTTACACTGCTGACAAGTCCCGCCTTCTTCAGCATGGCCATAAGCTGTTCCAGATAACGTTCCGAGATATCCTGCCGCGCAGATATACTTGTAATCGAGACCGGTGCTTCTCCGCTGTACTGTGCAAGATCTATCATTGCGCGAAGGCCGTACCTTCCTTTCGTAGACAGTTTCAAGTTCTCACCTTCCCTGCTCTGCATTTTCCGGATTTTAATTCCCGGTAATTTATACCCTATCTTTTTACTAGGATTTCCTTTTGTAGAATATCATTACCAGGCAGTTCTGTCAACCCGGGATTTCACATATGTTATAAAAAGTTGTTACGAATCTCATTTTCCATATGTGAAAAAGGGCTTTGTAACAGACAGATCAACGGGGTGGCGAATCATATGTCGTCTAAGCATAAGCTTTTTGAGGGCGCCATGATCCTCACGGCTGCCGGTTTTATAAGCCGTATCATGGGGTTCTTCTTTCGCATTTTCTTAAGTCATGCATTCGGAGAAGAAAACGTAGGACTGTACCAGCTCGTATTTCCTGTCTATTCCCTCTGCCTCGCACTGAGCACAGCCGGAATACAGACCGCTGTTTCCCGCATGACCGCCGAAAAAGCCGCACTGGGCAAAAAAAATGAGGCCAGAGCTATACTCGGAACAGCTCTGAGCCTGACACTTCTTATCTCCATTGCAGAAATTCTGTTTATACAGCAGAACGCCTCTTTTATCGCTGCATCTTTTCTTGGCGACGAGCGTTGTGCCGATCTGCTCATGATCGTGTCTTATGCACTCCCGTGCGCCGCCATACACAGCTGTATCTGCGGGTATTACTTCGGACTGCAGAATACCGGACTTCCGGCTCTCAGCCAGCTGATTGAGCAGTTTGTCCGCATTTTCTCCGTCCTGCTGCTCTTTGCCGTCACGCAAAACAGCGGAAGAACACCGTCCATTCATCTGGCAGCGGCAGGAATTACAGCAGGAGAATTTGTCTCTGCCCTTTTTGCCGCGCACTCTCTCACCCGGCTTGGCAGTCCTGTACGTACATTCTTTTCTAAAAGCCTGTTCCGTCACCTGCGCGAGCTGTTAAGTCTGTCCGTTCCTCTGACAGCCAACCGTACCATTGTCACACTGCTTCAGAGCGTAGAGGCAGCATCTATTCCTGTCTGTCTTAAACTTTACGGACTTGACGCCTCCGGCGCGCTCAGTCTGTATGGGGTTCTGACCGGCATGGCACTGCCATGTATCCAGTTCCCGTCTGCCGTCACAAATTCAGTGGGAATTGTCCTTATGCCTGCAGTCAGTGCGACCAGCACAGCGGGAAACCGCTCCGCCGTTATCCGCCTGCTCAAAAAAGCGGTAGGGAGCTGCTTTATCCTCGGACTGTCATGCTGCCTGTTCTTCCTTATCTTCGGCAGGCTTATCGGGACACTTCTGTTTCACAGTGAAACTGCCGGGAAATTTATTCTCACGCTGGCCTGGATCTGTCCGTTTCTGTATACAAACACTGCATTGTTCAGTGCGATAAACGGATATGGTAAAACAGGATTTACTTTTCTCATTAATACTTGCGGGCTCCTCATACGCATCAGCAGTGTTTTCTTCGCCATTCCGCATTTTGGCATACAAGGGTATCTCTGGGGACTGCTTATAAGTCAGCTTGCCGTATCAGTCCTGGCTTTTACAGTTCTGTTTAAGCATGCTTCTAAAGAGTAGAGAGAAAGGCTTTGACAACAATCGGATTTACATACAGTTCCATAATAATTCCGAGTGACATGGTAAGGACAACAAATACCGTCTTCTGTCTGTTCCAATGACTCTGGGGAACAGTATAGCAATACCACAGCATCACAATAAAAGCAGGGATATAAAACAAAAACTGGGGGAAAAGCGCAGCCACACATAAAAGGCAGCCTTTCATCCCCAGTTCGGCAGCTGCAGAAGAAATGAGCACGCCTCCGGAAGCCCCTGTCCAGATCAGAAATAGGATAACCGCTGCTTTTCGCGCTCTGGTGAACGAAAGAACAGCCAGTATAAGAAACGGGACGGCACGCAGCCGCAGCAGATACCAGAGATATTCCTGAACGTCAATTTTAGCGTCAACAAACTGGTTCAGAAAATAATCACTGAATATTCCCGGTTCAGCCATATACTTTCCCGCTATAAAGTTCACATAAATAATTCCCAATAAAAAACCCGGCATAAAAAAAGCAAGGAACTGTTTCCTCGTATGAAATATCTTCATTCTTCCTCCTGTTTTCCGCTGAACAGTGCTTGTATACATCTTTGATATTTCATTATATGCCGGGGTTTTATGATTATTCTTGATACTTAACCGCGTATGCCATCAGAGAAGCGACCGTTTTTGCATCCTCGATTTCTCCTGCAAATATTTTTTCCTTTAACTCATCCAGCGAATACGCTTTCAGATCTATAAATTCATCCTCATCGAGATGCTGTTTTGAAGGAATCAGATCTTTTGCCACATATACTTCAATCCGCTCATTGCAGAATGCGACAGTCGTCCGCAGGGTAATCAGCCATTCCAGATTTTCACTTCTGTATCCTGTTTCTTCCTCCAGTTCACGGGAGGCGCATGTAATTCCCGGTTCATCTTCAGCGTCCAGCGCTCCGGCCGGAATCTCAAGCGTATAGCGGTCCAGTGCATTGCGGTACTGTCTTACCATAAGAATCTTTCCATCTTCCGTCACAGGTACAACAGCAGCAGCCCCCTTATGCTTTATGAAATCCCACACAACAGTATGATCTCCGTTGACTTCGATCGTGTCCTGATAAAAATCAATAATTTTTCCCTTGAATTTCAATTCTCTGTTCAGCCTTTTAATATGTTCGCCCATTGTCAACCTCCTGCATTTTTATTTTCTCATTTTATATTTGCGCCATCCGCCGCCATTGCAAAAAGAAAGCCCTCGTCTTTCGACAAGGGCCGGTCTTTCATCACCTGTTATGATTCTGGTTATTTCGCATAATCTGTTGCCCGTGATTCACGGATAACATTTACTTTAATCTGTCCCGGATATTCCAGTTCGAACTCAATCTGCTTAGCAATATCTCTGGCCAGAAGCACCATATCATCATCAGATACCTGCTCCGGAACTACCATAACACGAATCTCTCTACCTGCCTGAATGGCAAAAGATTTCTCCACACCTTTAAACTGGTTGGTAATATCTTCTAACTGTTTTAATCTGTTTGTATATGTTTCGATGGTCTCACGTCTCGCACCGGGTCTTGCCGCTGAAATCGTATCGGCAGCCTGTACGACACACGCAATCAAAGTCTGCGGTTCCACATCGCCATGATGGGCTTCCACTGCATTGATCACAGTCGCAGACTCTTTATATTTTCTGCACAGATCAGCACCGATCTGAATATGTGACCCTTCTACGTCATGGTCAATTGACTTTCCTATATCATGAAGAAGTCCGGCACGCTTTGCCATTCTCACATCAAGCCCGATCTCCCCTGCAAGCAGTCCTGCAAGCTGAGCAACCTCGATCGAATGTTTTAAAGCATTCTGCCCGTAACTTGTTCTAAACTTCATACGGCCAAGAAGACGGATCAGTTCCGGATGAATGCCTGTGACTCCCACTTCAAGAGCCGCTGCTTCTCCCTCTTCTCTGATCATTGTATCGACTTCTTTCTGCGCCTTTTCTACCATTTCCTCAATTCTCGCCGGATGGATACGCCCGTCTACGATCAGTCTTTCCAGGGCAATCCTTGCGACCTCTCGGCGAATCGGATCAAATCCCGATAATACAACTGCTTCCGGAGTATCATCGATAATCAGTTCTACACCGGTAAGTGTTTCAAGCGTACGGATATTTCTTCCCTCGCGCCCGATAATACGTCCTTTCATCTCATCACTCGGCAGCTGCACAACGGAAATCGTTGTCTCTGCAACATGGTCAGCCGCACATCTCTGGATAGCATTGACAACATACTCTTTCGCTTTCTTGTCTGCTTCCTCTTTTGCCTGAGCCTCCAGCTCTCTGACCATCTTGGCAGTGTCATGCTTAACATCTTCTTCAACAGTTTTCAACAGATATTCTTTTGCCTGTTCGGAGGTAAGTCCTGAGATTCGTTCCAGTTCCTGCACACGTTTCTGACTCAGTTCTTCTACTTTGGCTTCACGCTGACGCAGCTGTTCTTCTTTTGACGAAAGCTTGTTCTCACGATGTTCAAGAGCGTCCGAACGCTTCTCGACCGCTTCTTCCTTTGCAAGCACTCTCTTTTCATAGCGCTGCAGTTCCGCTCTTCTCTCTTTTGTTTCTTTTTCAAGATCATTCTTGGTCTTGATAGATTCTTCCTTCACTTCAAGAAGAGCTTCTTTTTTCGTTGTCTCAGCATTCTTCACTGCATCGTCGATAATTTCCCTTGCTCTTGCCTCTGCATTTCCGATCTTGCTTTCAGCATTCTTCTTCAAATTAGAGATCGTTGCAAAATGAGAAATAATCCCGACTATCAACGCGAGGGCCACGGCAATTACTATACATAAGCCTAAACTTAATTGCACAGGAGCACCTCCTTATTCAATTTTCATTGTACATATCACTTAAATACAACAGTTAAATTTTATACTGTTTTCACAACAATGTCAAGCATTGTCCTCATAATTTTGTATCACTTGACGGACAGTCTCATATCGGAATCCTTTTCTCGCCAAATACCCGTATATCCGCTGTTTTTCAGGCTCATCCGCAGTGCGCGGATCAAATCTTTTTTTACGGAGTATTGTGCGTACAGCCTCATCTTCTCCTGCATCTGCATAACAGGCCTCGAAGGCCTGCTCAATATGTTCAGATGATACGCCTTTCTGCATGAGCAATGCCCGGATTTCCTTTCTGCTCTTTGCTCCCTGTCTGCTCCTGACGAAATTTTCCGCGTAGCGGGCATCATCAAGATATCCGAAAGACTTTACATAGTCCACAGCCCTGTCGATCATGTCCTGCGTATAGCATCCCTGCTTCAGCTTTTCTCTCAGTGCTGCCTCCGTCCGGTCCATATCCTCCAGAAGGTGCAACGCCCGCAGCCTTGCCCTTTTCAGTATTACATCCGTCTCAATCTTTTCTACAATGCCGTCAGACAATTCTTCACCTTTCCGGACACCATAACGGGAAAGTTCGCCCTTGTATAATACAAAGGCAAACTTCCCGTCTAAGTATATTTTAAATTTTGTCTTAGTATATGGTTCGATTTCCGTAACGATCATTCTTGCTTACCGCCTGTAAGCGAAAGGTCACTCTGCGTTCCCGTCTTTTTCATGTCGGACTTTTTTGTGTCAGCTTTCTTATCCGTGCTCTTCTTTACAGCTTCAGTCTCCGAAGATTCCGCGTCCCCGTCTTCTCCTGACAGATGATAATGCGCGCGCACTTTCCGATCCAGTTCTTCCATTACTTCAGGATGATTCTCCAGATAGGCTTTTGCGTTTTCTCTGCCCTGTCCGATCTTCTCGCCTTCATATGCGTACCACGCTCCGCTCTTTTTGACCAGATCGATCCCTGTCGCAAGATCAAGGATATCCCCGGCCCTTGAGATACCTTTTCCGAACATAATATCAAATTCAGCTTCCTTAAACGGCGGCGCGATTTTATTCTTCACAATCTTGATCCGGGTCCTGTTTCCTACCATCTCACCACTCTGCTTAAGCGTCTCTATTCTTCTGACATCCATTCGGACAGAAGCGTAAAACTTAAGCGCGCGGCCACCGGTCGTTGTCTCAGGATTTCCGAACATCACGCCCACCTTTTCACGCAGCTGATTGATAAAGATCACAATACAGTTTGATTTGCTGATCACCGGAGTCAGTTTACGCAGAGCCTGTGACATCAGACGGGCCTGCAGTCCCACATGACTGTCTCCCATATCTCCCTCAATCTCCTGTCTCGGCACCAGTGCGGCTACCGAGTCGATAACTATAATATCAATGGCTCCTGATCTCACCATTGTCTCCGCAATCTCAAGCGCCTGATCGCCGCTGTCCGGCTGAGATATGTAAAGCTCATCAATATCTACGCCTATATTCTTTGCATAAACCGGATCCAGCGCATGCTCTGCGTCGATAAATCCGGCAATGCCGCCACGCTTCTGTACCTCTGCGATCATATGAAGCGCAACTGTCGTCTTACCACTGGATTCCGGTCCGTATATCTCAATGACACGGCCTTTCGGTACTCCCCCGAGTCCCAGTGCCAGATCAAGACTTAAGCACCCTGTCGGCACTGTCTCCACAGCCACATGCGCACTGGAGTCTCCCAGTCTCATCACTGTTCCTTTTCCGAAATCTTTCTCTAACTTTGCAATAGCCGCATCCAAAGCTTTTTTCTTCTCATCATTTACTGCCATAAATCAAATTCTCCTTCTCCTCTATCGAACAGTTGTTCGCATCTGTTATTATACTATTACACTAATTGTAAATTGTCAACAACATTTTAGCTTTCTTATTATACAATTTTACATGTACAATAAAACGGACTTATCTTACTGTAATTTGAACCTTTAAAGCTATAATTCGGACTTATAGTTGGAAACGGGGGACCATCTGCCATACACAGCACCTCTTTTCACCTGGTTCTTCTATACTCAGGTTTATACTTGTTCTATCATACAGTTACATTCATTGTCGGATATATGTTCCGATATGGAACCAGCCGAAAATGAGACGCCTTAAAGCGGTGAAGATACAGCAGCAAGACAGCCGCCGATATCAGTAAAGTGAGGATAGCATACAGAGGAGAAAAATGCAATATATATTTGGAAATTCGTGTTTGCCGGAAAGTCATTTTCTCAGTAAATTGTCCGAAAATCGCCCGGATACAGTGGATTGACCCACGTATCTGGGAAGGGTTGGATTTGTTGATAAAGTTCCGGCTACTTCCGATTTGTATGCATGTTTGTTGAAGAATGGCGCTGCGGCTGAAAAAAGTGTACTGACCGGATGAGACAGCAAAAAAGAAGATACTGCAAGCTGTTGCAGTATCTTCTTTTTCTGCGTCCACAATTCGATCAATATGACTTTACTATTACAGCGGTGTTTGTTCAATAAACACGAACTTACCGTTCCTCGCGGAAGTAGTTGAGGCCGCAGCTCTTCGGCTGGGCGTGTTCTTTGCTCTGCCGCATGCTCGTCACAACAAGTACAATGATCGTTGCCACATACGGCACCATATCATAAATCTGGGCCGGAAGTCCGGGGATGTTGACATACATACGCATAATCGTCAGGCCTCCGAAAATGAGGGCCACGATCATGCCGCGCGCCGGGCTCCACGTTGCAAAAATAACCAGGGCAACTGCCAGCCAGCCATAGCCGCTGACACAGTCATGCACCCATACGCCGGATGTTGTTACCATACTCATATACATACCGCCGATTCCGCAGATTCCTCCTCCGATCACAGTTGCAAGATATTTGTAAAGCGTAATATTGATACCGGCAGCATCGGCTGTTGCCGGATCCTCTCCCACTGCTCTCAGATTCAGTCCCACGCGGGATTTGCTGAAAAACCACGCCATAATAATTGCCACGATTATAGCAAAGTAAACAAGCCAGTTATAGCCAAACAGAAGTGGTCCGAGCACCGGTATATCCGAGAGCACCGGTATATTTAATCCGGAAAACGCTTTTTTGGTCACATCCGTAACCGCCACATAACCGCCGGCCTGCTGTCCGATATACTCACCGAAGAAATTGCCGAACCCGGTACCGAAGATAGTCAGTGTAAGTCCTGTTACATTCTGATTTGCACGCAGTGTGATCGTAAGGAAACTGTAGATCAGCGCTCCCCCTGCACCCGCAATAAAAGAAGTCACAAGAGCGATCGCTGCCGATAGAACTCCGCTCGGGTTTCCCCCGCCGGCAATTACCGCCTGCTCGTAATAATAAGAACCGGCAAGCCCTGTAATGGCACCCATGAACATCATACCTTCTACACCGAGGTTCAGGTTGCCCGACTTCTCTGTCAGTATTTCTCCCAGTGCTCCGAGCAGAAGTGGTGTCCCGGCCAGAACTGCGGCAATAAACAATCCATTCAATGTATTAAGCATGATGTTCCTCCTTTCCTCTTCTGATGAGCCTGTATGTGATAAAGAATTCACATCCAAGCATGAAGAACAGTATAATGCCGATCAGAAGATCCGAAGCAGATGCTGGGATCTTAAACTGCGTCTGTATCGCATTGGATCCTCGTTCCAGCATGGCGATAAACACAGACACGACCAGCATTCCGAAAGGATTCATCTTTGCCAGCCATGCCACTGTGATCGCGGTAAAACCGACTCCGCCGGCAGTGCTTTCTGTGATGGTATAATCAGCTCCTGCGAACTGAAGCATGCCCACAAGGCCACAGAGCGCGCCGGAGATAAACATTGTCCGTCTGAAAACGCGCCCCACATTAATGCCTGCATATCTGGCTGTATTATTACTCTCGCCAACAACAGCGATCTCATATCCCTGTTTGGTCTTATTAAAGTAGATATAGGCCAGTACCACAAGAATCAGGGCAAGTATCCATCCCCAGTGCACGCCGAGCACTTTCGTCAGACGTGCTCCCGGCACAAGCATGTCAATCTTCGGATAGCTGCTTCCTTTTGCTTTCCACGGACCGTTCATCAGGTATTTAATGAATGCCAGCGCAATATAGTTCAGCATCAGAGTAAACAAAGTCTCATTTGTTCCCCACTTTGCTTTACAGACCGCCGGAATCAATCCATAGATCCCGCCTGCCACAATAGCGGCAAGCATCATGAGCAGCACCAGCGGAAGCTTCGGGAAGATATGAGCTGTAAAGAGCCCGAAAGCGCCGGCTGCTACCGCCCCGACGAGGATCTGTCCCTCGCCGCCGATATTCCAGAATTTCATCTTAAACGCAAATGAGATGCCGATTGCCGTGATCAGCAGGGGCACTGCTATTTTAATCGTCTCATGGATAACAGTGCTCGATCCCCACGCCCCTTTTACCATGGAAATATAGACAGAGAACGGATTATGCCCCAGCATGAGGATCACGATTCCTCCGGTCACAAGTGAGAGGATAAAAGCTATTGCACGAATTCCCCACGCTTTTTTCTGCGGCATAGTATCTCTTTTTACCATTCTTATTAGAGGCTCTTTTGCCTGTGCATTATGTGAACTCATGCTGTCACCTCCCCTTTCTCGTCTTCCCTTTTATCTTTTGCAAACGGGTTGTCTGTATGGATCATCATAAGACCGATATCTTCTTTGGAGACTTCACGGGGATCCACTATCCCGCTCACCTTTCCGCCGCACATAACCATAATCCGGTCAGACAGCTGCATCAGCACGTCAAGATCCTCTCCGATAAAGATAACCGCGACGCCCTTTTTCTTCTGTTCATTAAGCAGATCATAAATCCGGTATGAAGAGTTGATATCAAGTCCCCGGACCGGATAGGCCACGATCAGCACGGAAGGCTGACAGGCAATCTCCCGTCCCAGAAGCACCTTTTGGACATTTCCTCCGGAAAGCCTGCCTACAGGAGTATCTACACCCGGAGTCACAATCTCAAGTTCGTCGATCAGCTTCTCCGCAAGTTCTTTCGGTGTCTTCCTGTCTACAAAAATTCCTTTCTTCGATTTATAACTTCTGAGCATCACGTTATCCGTCATATCCATGCCTGCAACAAGCCCCATGCCCAGCCGGTCCTCCGGTACGAAAGCCATAGAGATTCCTTTTTTCACGATCTCGTCCGGTTTCAGTCCCAGTATACGTTCCTGTACAGGGATTCCGTTGTGCTCTCCCAGATACAGAACAGATCCTCCGATAGACGGATACAATCCCGCAATGGTCTCGCACAATTCTTTCTGTCCGCTGCCGGCAATTCCGGCAACACCGAGAATCTCACCGCCATATGCATCAAAGGACACATTATCCAGGGCTTTGACTCCATCACCGTTCAGGCAGGTCAGGTCGATCACCTGCAGACGTTTTTCCCCGCGCTTTACTTCCGGTCTCTCAATCTCCAGACTGATAGGCCGTCCTACCATCATTTCGGTAAGCTGAGCCTGATCCGTCTCCGCCGTATTGACCACTCCTATGTATTCTCCCTTTCGGAGAATCGCCACCCGGTCCGAGATCGCAAGCACTTCGTTAAGTTTATGCGTAATGATTATAATGGATTTCCCGTCTTTTTTCATGTTACGGAGCACTGCAAACAGCTTGTCCGTCTCCTGGGGAGTCAGCACGGCTGTCGGCTCATCCAGGATCAGAATGTCTGCGCCTTTGTACAGAACTTTCAGGATCTCCACAGTCTGCTTTTCCGAAACAGACATATTATATACTTTCTTTGTCGGATCCATTTCAAATCCATACCGTTTCGCAAGTTCCGACACTTTCCTGTTAATCTCTTTCCTGTTCACAACAGTCTTTCCGTCAAGTCCCAGCACGATATTTTCCGCCGCCGTCAGCACATCTACAAGCTTGAAATGCTGATGGATCATGCCGATTCCAAGGGCGAAAGAATCTTTCGGGGAACGGATCGTAACCTCTCTGCCTTTCACAAAGATTTCTCCGTGATCCGGGAAATAAATACCTGACAACATGTTCATAAGAGTCGTCTTTCCGCTTCCGTTTTCTCCCAAGAGTGCAAGGATCTCACCGGTCTTTAGTTCGAGATTGACATCTTTGTTTGCAACGACTTTCCCGAAAGTCTTTGTCACATGATGCATCTTTACTGCATACTCTGCTGTCCCTCCCAAAATCTCACCTTCCTTCTCTTTCTTTTTCTTCTATGTAGCTGTCATACAAACAAAGCCGTCCGAAGACGGCTCTGTATTTGTAACTTATATAAAGTTGCTGATATTATTCGACAACATTACAGCCATCGATGATATACAGCCAGGACGGTGCTGAAGATTCTTCCTGCTCATGATAGTATTCGCCTTCCGGAACTTCATACTTCTCACCTTCCGGGCTCACACCGGAAAGCGGTCCGTCAAATACATGGATCTCACCGGAGATCAGTTTCTCCTGTGCCTCATCAATAGCTTCCTGCGTTCCCTCTGCTGCAATATCTGTATTCAGTGGAGACAGATAAACAGCGCCATCCTCAAGTCCTTTGCACCAGTCAACCGGGATCTCTTTTCCATCGATCACATCCTGAACAGCCTCTGTTACATAGATTCCCCAGTCAATACGCGGAGAGATCAGAGAAGCATTCGGAGCAGCCTCGATCATATCATTGTTGTAGCCTACCTGCCATACTCCGTTGTCCTCTGCTGTTGTTGCAGGTGCCGTAGAATCGGAGTGCTGTGAGATTACGTCGCATCCGCGGTCGATCAGCGCCTGCGCCACCTGGGACTCGACAGTCGGATCATTCCAGGAATTGGTGTACATAATGTCCATTGTCACGTCCGGGTTTACACTCTTTGCGCCCAGATAAAATGCTGTATACCCGCTGATAACCTCCGCAAACGGGAATGCGGCTACATAGCCGAGCTTGTTTGACTCTGTCTTCATACCTGCAGCGATACCTGCCAGATAGCGTCCTTCATAGATAGACGCGAAATAGTTGTGGAAGTTGTCCAGTCCTGAATCGGCAGCCTGGTATCCTGTCGCATGGCAGAACTGAATATCAGGATACTCTGCAGCAACCTCTTTTACATAATCCTCAAATCCGAAACTTGTCGCGAAGATAATATTACATCCTGCGTCCACAAGTTCTCTCAGAGCCGTATCACACTCGGCGCCCTCCGGTACATTGTATTTGTTCACAATCTGATCGTCGCTTAATCCAAGAGTTTTCTGCATCTCCTGAGTTCCCAGATCCTGATTGTATGTGTATCCCATATCACTCGGATCTGACACATGTACAAATCCTACTTTAATCTCATCTTTTGGGATTCCCTCTGATGTTGAAGAGGAAGACCCTCCTCCTTCATTTCCGCCGGTTTCTGCTGCCGGAGCTCCGCACCCTGCGATCAGAGTGACTGCCATAGCCGCACACAATAATACGCTGATGATCTTCTTTTTCATATTTTTCCTCCTTTTCTGCTGTCGTCCCAGTCGGCTTTTCCCCGGAACATCCATGATTTAGTAATAAAAACGCCATCCTCATCCCAGAAAACTTCTTAGTATTCGGATAGCTTTACAAATATTCTACTCTCTGCACTTCTGCGTGTCAATAAATTCAAAAAACAATTTAGCTTCCTCATTATAACTAATTCTGCTTTTTAAATATTTTCCTCCCATTCTTTTTCACGGAATCCTACAAGAACCTTATCTCCGTCGACAAGAATCGGCCGCTTTACGAGCATACCGTCGGTAGAGAGCAGACGGATCTGTTCCTCCTCACTCATTTCCGGAAGTTTATCTTTCAATTTCATTTCTTTATACAAATTTCCGCTTGTATTGAAGAATCTCTTCAGGGGAAGACCGCTTTTTCTCCACCACTGTTCAATCTCCTCCGCTGTCGGATTTTCCGTTTTAATATCTCTCAACTCATACTCTTTTCCGTTTTCTTCGAGCCATTTTCTTGCTTTCATACACGTGCTGCATTTCGGATAGCATACAAATAACATTTTTCTCTCCTTTCTTTTTTCCAGCTTCAAGATTTCGTCCTGCATATGCATGCGGACGACAGCTATACTTAATAATATCAGTTCCTTGCACGAAAATAAATACGCATATTGCGAATTTTATCTTTTATGGTAGAATATAGTCGTTGACAATTGTTTATTCATTCACAATCTCATGATTATATTTTTACAAGGAGGAATTTTTCATGCACTGTTTCAGAAAAGTAACAGAAGATTTGTACTGGGTGGGGGCAAACGACCGGCGTATCGAGCTGTTCGAGAATATCTTTCCGCTCTCCGATGGAGTTTCATACAATTCCTATCTTCTTCTTGATGAGAAGACTGTTCTTTTTGATTCTGCTGATTACGCTGTCGGACGGCAGTTTCTTGAAAATGTACAGGCAGTTCTGGGGGACAGACCGCTCGACTATCTTATCGTAAACCATATGGAACCGGATCACTGCGCTATGATCGACGAGCTTGTACTCCGCTATCCGGATATGCAGATCATCGGCAATGCAAAGACCTTTCCAATGATCGACCAGTTCTTCAACTTCGATCTGGAAGGAAAAAAAGTCATCGTCAAAGAGGGAGAGACATTCTCTACCGGTAAACATACGCTTCACTTTGTAATGGCTCCGATGGTACACTGGCCGGAAGTTATGATGACTTACGACGAGACAGACAAAATCCTGTTCTGTGCCGATGCGTTCGGAACATTTAAAGCTTTAAACGGCAACATCTTTAATGATGAAGTGGATTTCGACAGAGACTGGCTCGATGAAGCCCGCCGTTACTATACAAACATCGTTGGAAAATACGGTATGCAGGTACAGACTGTACTGAAAAAAGCTTCCGGTCTTGATATCCGGATGCTCTGCCCGCTTCACGGACCGGTCTGGAGAACAAATCTGGATTACATCATTGGCAAATATGACAAATGGAGCAGATACGAGCCGGAAGAAAAAGGCGTCATGATCGCGTACGCATCCATGTACGGAAACACAGAAAATATGGCTGAAATCCTCGCTTCTGTCCTTGCGGAAGAAGGGGTAAAGAATATCTGCATGCACAACATCTCCAAGACACATGTATCCGAACTGATCGCGGACAGTTTCAAATACAGCCACATCGTGCTTGCAGCGCCTACATACAACAACGGCATTTATCCGCTGATGGACAATTATCTTGAAGATATGAAAGCCCTTGCTCTTAAAAACCGTACAATAGCCGTCCTCGGAAACGGAAGCTGGGCGCCGCAGAGTACAAAATTGATCAGCACAAAGATCAGTGAGATGAAAGATATGTCGCTGATGGTAGCTAATGTCACGATCAAATCTTCCGTTAAAGACGCTCAGATGGAAGAATTGGAATCTCTCGGGAGACAAATTGCAAAAGAAGTGTTATAATAACAGGTGCCTGATTTTTGTGAATACAAAGGAGGAGTTCTTATGAAATTAGTAATCACCATGAGCCGCCGTTTCGGAACCGGTGCAAGTATCATCGCAAAAGAACTTTCCGAACAGCTTCATATCCCTGTATACGACAAGGCGTACATTGAACAGAAGATCAATGATCATATGTACGAAAGCGAAGCGGAAGCCATACGTAAACTGGCAGAAAAACCATGCATCATCCTCGGCCGCTGTGCTTCGGATATTCTGAAAGACCGGATGAATGTCCTGAACATCTTCGTGTGCGCGGACAAGGAAGACCGCATCCACAGGATCATGGATAAGGAAAATTTAAGCTATGACGAGGCAAAGGAAAAAGTGGAGACAACTGATGAAGAAAGAGCTGCCTATTATTATGAACATACCGGCAAGACGTGGGGCGATGTAAATGACTATCACATGATCCTCGACACATCCGAACTGGGTGTGGAAAACTGCGCGGATATTCTGATGCACTATTTCGAGAAATGTGAATATATTTGATCTCGTTACTTGTAAAAGCGGTCGCCAGGGTCTCGGGCGCGTCGATTCCGGACTTCGGCTCATCGCCATCACAAAAAAACAGTGGTCGTAAAATGACCACTGTTTTTTTATTTTATTTACTCAGACGCGCTGTCAGCGCTTTCATCCGAAGTATCTGTCTCAGAGGTAATGATCGTTACCCCGGTATCCTCAAAATCGACTTTATTCCAGACCTTCTCGTCCACTTCAATATCAGTGTCATCCTTCCACTGTTCAAGAAGTGAATCATACTGATCCTGTCTGCGCTCTTCTATGATTGACTCTTTTTTCTGATCTGTGGCGTCACGGTCCAGAAGGCTGGTAAGCTGTCCCACATAAAGACCGTCGTCCGTCTCTATCACATCTGTCACTGCTCCCTCTGTCTTAAGAGCATCTGCTGCAGCGATCAGATCTTCATTCGGACTGGTGCTTTCCGAATCAAATGTAAGATCGTATGCTGTCTGCCCCAGTTCCTCTGCTACAGTTGAAATATCTTCACCCGCATTTACTCTGTCTGCAAGTGTCTGTGCATTCGTCTTCAGGTCCGCTTTCTCATCATCAGTAAGCTCAGTGGAATTTCCCGAATCATCCGTCGTCGTATATGAGAAAAATACATACTTCATTGCTTTCTGCGCTGCTTCTTCATCAGACACATTCTCATCTACGCCTTCTCTCATCTTGCTGTCCATCTTTGTCTGAATCGTAGCAAGTCTGAGAAACTCTTCAATATCCTTTCGATAACCGGATACAATTTCCTTTGCTTCATCCGTATTATCTTCATCAAACTGAGCCGCCGCCTCCGAGATGGCATCTTCTTCCTCCTTGGTCAGAGACACTTCATAGTCCGCCGCGTGCTGGGATATGAGATACATATTCTCCAGATTTTCCATAAGACTGTCTTTTACAGATTCCTCGTAGTTCTGACCCTCTCCGGCCTCCTGTGTCCACATGGCTTCACCGGTAGTCCCCATCATGCCTGCGTAATACGTCTCATACTGTCCCTGGGTCATCCTTGCATAAAAATTGGCAACTCCCAGTGTAATATCGTCTTCTCCCACTGTAGCAACAACCGCGTCTGTATTGATAGAACCGCTGCATCCTGTAACAGCCATGGCAGCCAGCGCGCCTGCGGCAGTCAGTAGTACGGCTTTTTTTCTGAAATGTGCCATAAGTATCCTCCTCTTTCCGGGTATATAAAATACAGCATTTACACGATACCCGCATACTGATACATTATAACGTGTTTTAAAAAAAGTAACAAGTAGGAATCACAAATATATCACGAAATAGCTATTCCCCGGATATCCTCCAGCACTCTGCGCACCGTGTCAAGCACGCTCTCCCCGGTATCTTTTCCGCTTTTTCCAAGCTTCCGGTAAAGGAAATACGGAGGCTCCTCTGTCCGGAACACAAGATCCTTTCCATAGCCTGCCAGCATCCCGGGGATTTTCTGCGGATCAATCTTCGCCTTTTCATACATAGTAAAGCGGATATCTGCGCCTTTCTGTTCCACCGCCGTCACATAAGCAGAGTGGGCAAGTCCTTTCAGTGCCGCGATATGCAGAAGCTGCTGGACTTTCTTCGGAATATCTCCGAAACGGTCGATCAGCTCCTCCATCATATCGTCCATCTCTTCCTCATTGGAAATAGCTGCGATTCTCTTGTAGATATCCAGTTTCTGATATTCATTTTTAATATATGAATCGGGAATATAGGCGTCTATATTCAGATCGATCGTCGTCGTAAAGCTTTCCTCTTCCCCTTCTCCTTTGAGCTTAAGCACCGCTTCGTTAAGCATCTTGCAGTACATGTCGTAGCCCACGGCTTCCATATGGCCGCTCTGTGCTTCTCCGAGCAGGTTTCCCGCACCGCGGATCTCAAGATCCCGCATCGCGATCTTGATACCGGATCCCAGATCCGTGAATTCACGGATAGCAGAAAGCCGCTTTTCTGCCACCTCTTTTAAAAGCTTATCCCTGCGGTAGAGAAGGAACGCGTAAGCCATGCGGTTGGATCGTCCCACGCGTCCCCTGAGCTGATAGAGCTGGGAGAGGCCGAACCGGTCCGCATCCTGAATGATCATCGTGTTCGCGTTCGGTATATCCAGTCCGGTCTCGATGATCGTCGTTGATACGAGCACGTCGATATCCCCGTTGATAAAATCATACATGATATCTTCCAGTTCACGCTCACGCATCTGTCCGTGCGCGAAGGAAATATTCGCCTCCGGCAGAAGCTGCTGGAGATGTCCGGCAACATCCGCGATGTCGTTAACTCTGTTATAGACATAGTATACCTGTCCCCCGCGGGAAAGCTCTCTTTCAATGGCCTCTCTCACCATCTCGTCGTTGTATTCCATAACATAAGTCTGGATGGGCATGCGGTCCTGAGGGGCTTCCTCAAGCACGCTCATGTCCCGGATTCCGATCAGGCTCATATGCAGCGTTCTCGGGATAGGAGTGGCCGTCAGCGTCAGGACGTCTATATTCTCCCTCAGTTTTTTAATCTTCTCCTTATGTGTCACTCCAAAACGCTGTTCCTCATCAATGATCAGAAGTCCCAGATCTTTGAATCCCACGTCCTTTGAGAGGACACGGTGGGTTCCGATCACAATATCCACCAGTCCTTTTTTCAGGTCTTCCACTGTCTTCTTCTGCTGGTAAGAGGAGCGGAACCGGCACAGAAGATCGATCCGTACCGGAAAGTCCTTTAATCTCTGGACAAATGTATTGTAGTGCTGCTGCGCCAGAATCGTTGTGGGCACAAGATAGACGACCTGTTTTCCCTCCTGGACCGCCTTGAATGCAGCGCGGATGGCAATTTCTGTCTTTCCGTATCCAACATCCCCGCAGATCAGCCGGTCCATGATCTTTGTACTCTCCATATCATGCTTTGTATCTTCAATGGCCTGAATCTGGTCCTCCGTCTCCTCAAAAGGAAACATCTCTTCGAATTCCTTCTGCCACACCGTATCCGGCCCGTAGACAAATCCCTCGGACTGCTGCCGGGTCGCATAGAGTTTCACCAGATCTTCCGCTACTGCCTGAACTGCTTTCTTTACCTGGTTCTTCGTCTTTCCCCACTGGATGGTACCCAGTTTGTTAAGCTTCGGTTTTTTAGCATCTGCTCCGGCATATTTCTGGATCAGGTCCATCTGCGCTACCGGAATATAGAGTACGCCCCCATCTGCATATGCAATCTTCATATAGTCTTTGACGACTTTCTCCACCTCGATCTTCTCTATGCCTTTATAGATTCCGATTCCGTGATTTTCATGGACCACATAGTCGCCGGGCTTAAGTTCGGCAAAATCCTGGATCTTCTGTCCCTCATATTTCTTTCTGCGTTTCTTCTTTTTCTTTCTTCCAAAGATATCCGTCTCCGAGATGACCATGAACTTCAGCATGGGATACTCGTACCCCTCCGCCACATACCCGTATGTCACCATGATCTCTCCGGCATTCACCTGACGTTCCATATCTTCGCTGTAGAAACTGCTAAGATCGTAATCCCGCAGATCTTCTGCAAGACGTTTTGCCCTTGTTCTGGATCCGGAAAGCAGGACAACCCTGTATCCACTCCGTTTCAGGCGCTTCAGATCCCTGGTGAGCAGCTCAAAACTGTTATTGTACGGGTTTACTCCTTTTGTCTGTATACTATAGATTTCCCGTACATGGAACAGGCCGCACTTTGACTCCAGCGTTGTCATGGCAATTCCGCTGTAAAGATTCATTTCATCTATGATATCTTTCGTTTCATACACGGTGAGACACTGATTTTCACTTTGATCAGTGTCTGATGCGTTCCGGCTCTCCCGACTGTGGAAATATTCCTGTTCCACACTCTCCGCCGCCTCCTGCAGCCGCTGGGGCTCATCAAGGAAAAGAATGCTCCTGTCTTTTGGAAAATACTCCAGAAACGACACCGCCTCCATGCTTTCTTCCCAGTTCTCGGAAGCCGGATAAATGGTGACTTTATCCAGATTTTCTACTGAGCGCTGGCTCTCCGTGTCGAAGCTGCGGATTGAATCAATCTCATCTCCCCACAGTTCAATTCTCACCGGGAGTTCCTCTGTAAGCGGGAATATATCCACAATACCGCCCCGCACCGCATACTGTCCGGGACCTTCCACCTGACTTTCTCTCTCATATCCCATCTCTGTCAGATTTTTCTCAAATCCGGTAAGATCAACGACATCGCCTCCCGCCAGAACTATTCTCTGCTTTTTTAATCGGGAGGGCGAGGCAAGTCCGTCAAGAAATGCGTCGATTGTCGTAATCACAGTAATACTTGCATCCTTTTCTTTCTCTATGAGAGCGCGGAGCACTCCCATACGCTGTGCCGTAAGCAGCGCTCCTTTAATATCGGCGTAATAAAAAAGCAGATCCCGTGCCGGATACAGATACACATCCTCCGTAAAGATCCGGTATTCCTCATATGCTTTCTTGGCTTTCTCTTCACTGGAAAAAACGATGACTCTGAATTCAAAGCCATCGCCAAGCGCATACATCAGATGGGTCTTCTGAGATCCGACGCATCCTGCGATCTGTATGATACCGTTTCCTTTTTTCCTGTCTTTTAATATTTCCTGATAATCTGCCAGCTCGCCAAGCGGCGCAAGTAAAGCCTGCATACCTTTCCTTTCCCCTTTTTCACACTGCCTGCGATTTATGTCCGCGGCTCTTCCTTCTTCTTCCTGTTATATTCACTCATCGCGTCCCCGATCCGGCCGGAGAGGATCATACCTGCAGCGGTCACTGCATGGTCATACCCTTCATCCATCAGCTCACGTTCCGCTTTGGAAAAATGTCCGAGCACATAATCCGCCAGATCGTACCGGGGCGGCTTCTCCCCCACACCCACGCGGATCCGCGGAAATACCTGTGTGCCAAGATTTGCAATAATATTCTTGATACCGTTATGTCCTCCCGCACTTCCTTTTTCACGGATGCGCAGTTGTCCGACGCCCAGATTTATATCATCGTAGATAACAAGCAGCTCATGTTCCTCGTCAATCTTATAATAATCCACCAGACTGCGTATGCTCTCGCCGCTTAAGTTCATATAAGTCTGTGGCTTTGCAAGAATCACTTTCTGCCCCTCTATGACGCCCTTTCCGATCAGCGCCCTGTGTTTTTTTGCGTCTACATCTATATTGTATTTGTCTGCCAGCCTGTCTATTACATCGAAGCCCACATTATGCCTCGTACCCTCATACTGTCTGTCCGGATTTCCCAGCCCTGCTATTATAAACATGTCTTTCTTCCTCCATGTCACACTTTTCTGTATCCTCTCAGCAAAAGCTATTTTACAGTATCCCGTCACCTTTGTCACGTAAAAGCCGTGAATATTTTCCTGTTTTCAGTCATACACTTAATAAAAAAGCAGACCGCCGTACACCGGCAGCCAAATCAAACGGGAGGTAACTCTATGGGTTCCAGAACTAAAATCGTTGTCCTGCACATGAAAGAGATCATTTACACTGCGATCTTTGCCGCGCTGGCGATCGTACTGATCATCCTTCTTGTCATCATGTTCCGGCCGGGCGGCAGAACAGATCAGGCGGATACCGGAAATCGCTATACCCCCGGTATTTACACCTCTGCCCTTACGCTGAACAATACAAATCTTGAGGTAGAGGTGACAGTAGACAAAACCCGCATCAACTCCATACGTTTTTCCAATCTGGATGAGACCGTAACGACCATGTTTCCTCTCATACAGCCGGCCATAGAGGACATTGCCGAACAGATCTACAAGACCCAGTCCCTTGACGATATTGCTCTGCCGGAAGATACACCTTATACGTCCCAGATCATACTGGACGCGATCCGGGAAGCCGTTGAAAAAGCCGCAGTCAAATAAACTGCGGCTTACATACGTTTCCGATATTCGGATATTTTCTATCCTTCTACAATCAGATATTTTCCATCAGGGAGCGGGAATACTTCGGATGCTTCTTCCAGTTCATCCGGTCCCAGACCATCCACGTCCACGCCCTCTTCCTCGAAATATTCTCTTACTTCATCAATGGAATCAACGACAACAGCCATACAGTCTTCCAGAAACGCTTCTGCTTCCTCTATATTCCGGGCAACCGGTTCATCGAAAAGTTTCCCCTGCTCTTTTAAAAATGTCTGTAAACATACTTCACTGTAATCACTCATATCTCTAATCCTTTTCTCTTATGATTTTCAATATTTCTTCCGTTGTATCTGCAATGCAGTACGGCTCGGCAGCCTCCAGCACATCTCTGGAACGGAATCCCCAGGACACCAGTATTGTATCAATTCCTGCCGCCTTTCCTGTGGCGCCGTCCACTTCCGAATCCCCGATATACAGCGCTTCTGACGGGGAAGCCCCAAATTCTCCTGCAATAGCGAGGAGCGCTGTCGGATCAGGCTTTCTCGGAATGCCCTCTTTCTGTCCCTGAATATGATCAAAGACCTCTTTGCCGAAAATCTCTTCCACAACATGCACAGCCTGACGGTCAGGCTTGTTGGACAGTACGCCGAGTTTCATTCCCCGTTCTTTCATTGTCCTGAGCATCTCCGGAATTCCCGGATAAGGTTTTACACGGTAAGTACAGCACTTGTCAAATATGCGCTGATAGGCGGCAAATGCCTCGTCAAACCGGGTCAGCCCCTCGTCTCCCAATGCCTTCAAAGTCTTTTCTATCAGCACCTTTGCGCCGTTTCCGACAAATTCTCTGCACTGCTCGGAAGTAATCTCCGGAAGTTTCAGCTCTTTCATCGTCTCATTGACCGAATAAGTCAGAGATTCCAGAGAATCTGTCAGCGTTCCGTCAAGATCAAATATACAGGCTCTATACATGACTTTTCATCCTCTCTTATGTGTTCTGCTGCGGTCCTTTGCTGTCTCTGCGTAACAGCCTGTATGACCTTTTTCTATGATAGTATGAAGTACTGCAAATTTCAATTCTTTTCCGTTCTCTTTTACACTTTTTCCCTCTGCTCATTCTCCGAGAAGATATCTCCGCATAGTCTTAAGCGCATTTTTTTCCAGGCGGCTGACCTGAGCCTGCGAGATATTGATCTGCTCCGCCACCTCCATCTGCGTCTTTCCTTCAAAAAAGCGCAGAGTAATAATGTATCGCTCCCGCTCGTTGAGCCGCTCCATGGCAGCCTCCAGAGAGAGCTCTTCTACCCAGTTTTCTTCTTTATTCTTTTTATCACTGACCTGATCCATAACATACAGAGTATCTCCGCCGTCACTGTACACAGGCTCCTGCAGACTCATCGGGCTCTGTATCGCGTCAAGGGCGAAAACAACATCCTCCTTGGAGATCCCGATCTCATCCGCGATCTCCTGTACGGTCGGTTCCTTCATATGCCGGCGGATATACCCTTCTTTTGCATAAATTGCCTTGTATGCGGTATCCCGCAGCGACCGGCTCACCCGGATCGGACTGTTATCTCTGAGATACCGCCGTATCTCCCCGATGATCATAGGTACCGCATAAGTAGAGAACTTCACCATCCTGGTCGGATCAAAATGATCCACAGCTTTCATAAGTCCCACACAGCCGATCTGGAACAGATCGTCCGCATTTTCACTGCTGCCCTCAAAACGCTTGATCACGCTTAAAACAAGCCGGAGATTGCCTTTGATATATTTTTCTCTCGCCTCTTCATCTCCGGCCTGGATCCGTTCAAAAAGTTCTGCCTTTTCCTCCTCCTTCAAAAGCGGAAGTTTTGATGTATTCACCCCGCACAGTTCAACCTTATTCACCATCATAGCAAGAATCCTCCTAAGCAATTTCTATTTAGAATGATTCTCACCTGAGAGAAAAGATATTCCGGAAGTCAGAAAATTTTATAAACTTTTAGACCTTGACAAATCAGTCATCCATATCCCATTTGTCGGAAAGATTATTGATCTGCGTCTCAAATTTTGCTTTGTCTTTATTAGATAATCCTTCATTCTTATAGATCACGTCAAGCAGCCGTTTTCCTGCTGCCACCAGTCGTTCGAACGCCGAATCCGCTCTTCGCTGCGCAGGCTTCTTTGCCTTCACCGGTATCCGTACACCCTCACTTATTATCTCATTCGTCAGGAGATCGACTTCACAGCACGGATAGGGCGCCCATGTACTGACCCCAAGCTTTTCATGGACAGTATCGGCGAACCTCTCTGTCACCGTATCCTCCCCGTGTACAATGAAAACTCTTTCAAGCGGCGTTCGGAATGCCCCGATCCATTTCAGAAGTCCGTTCATATCCGCGTGCCCGCTGACTCCGTGCAGACTTTCGATACGCGCATGAACCTCGATCGGTTCTCCGAAGAGCTTTACATTCTTCTCACCTTCCAGGAGTTTCCGGCCCAGTGTTCCGACAGCCTGATAGCCCACAAACAGGATCGTACACTCGGGCCGCCAGAGATTGTGTTTCAGGTGATGACGGATACGACCCGCGTCACACATTCCCGACGCGGATATGATGACCTTCGGCTTTTCAATCGTATTGATCATCTTCGAGTCATCGCTTGTCGTCGATGTGTGCAGTCCCGGAAACACAAGCGGATTTATGCCTGAATTGACAAGCTCCATGGCCTCTTTGTCAAAGCAGTCCCTCATATTCATAGTGAAAACTTTTGTGGCCTCAATGGCGAGCGGACTGTCAAGGTATACGTCAAAATCCTCATATTCCGGCAACAGATTCTTTTCTTTGATCTCACGGATGAAGTACAGCATCTCCTGGGTTCTGCCGACTGCAAACGACGGGATCACAACATTGCCTCCCCGGTCAAACGTCTCCTTGATGATCCGCGTAAATTCACCGATATAATCCGGCTTTTCCGCCGTATGAACACGGTCGCCGTAAGTAGACTCCATAACCACATAATCCGCGGCGGCAGTGTAAGTCGGATCCTTGATGATAGGCTGATCCGTATTTCCTACATCTCCTGAAAAAACAATCTTCTTTGTCACACCGCCCTCTGTAGCCCACACTTCGATACTGGCTGAGCCGAGCAGATGTCCCACATCGGTAAAGCGGATATCTATGCCGTCACAAATTGAAATCCTCTCGCCGTACTGACAGGGTACAAGCAGCTCTATGGCGTCCAGAGCGTCCTGCATTACATACACCGGTTCATATACCGGTTTTCCTGCCCTTTTCCCTTTCCTGTTTCTCCATTCAGCCTCAAATTCCTGAATGTGCGCGCTGTCACGAAGCATGATATTACACAGGTCGACCGTGGCAAATGTGGCGAATATCTGTCCTTTAAAGCCGTTTTTCGCAAGTTTCGGGAGCATCCCGGAATGATCGATATGCGCATGAGTCAGAAACACATAATCAATGTCCGACTCCGGAATCGGAAGTCCCGGGTTCTCATAGAGATCCGGTCCCTGTTCCATACCATAATCGATCAGGATATTCTTCCCTGCCGCCTGAAGAAAATGGCAGCTTCCCGTCACCTCGTGGGCTGCTCCGATAAAAGTCAGTTTCATAGTCTCACCAGCCTTTTCGCTTTTCTTTTATTGTATCACACTGTCTTCCACTTTTTTACCTTCTCTTTATAAAAGATCATGCCTTCTTTCAGGATTCTCGCTGTTCCGTCCTTTACCTCCACCATGGTGACCGAACAGTTCGGCGGTACTTCATCCCGCCAGAAATGTTCCACAGACAGATTGCCGCGAATTCTGTTCAGAAGTGACGTCATGGCGGCACCGTGTGTTGATACCAGTATATTCCGGTCCGCCAGATCTTCCCTCTCCGATATCTCCCGCAGAAAACTTCCGGTCCTCTCGTAAAGCTGCGGGATCGTCTCTGCGTCCTCAGGCGGAACATAGTTCCCTGTATCATTGAAAAACCGGTTGAATGCCTCACTTTCCGGATCGCTGTTCTCCCCTCCGCAGTACAGCCCTTCATATCTTCCGAAACTGATCTCCTGGAGCCTCTCCTCATCGTAAAGCGGAACATCATGTCCTTCAAGTATGATCTGCGCGGTCTCTTTCGCACGGAGCAGCGGGCTTGTAAAGGCGAGATCGATGCGGATATTTTTCATTCCTTCCGCCGTCTCCCGCGCAAGGCGGCGTCCGTAATCATTCAGGGGAATATCCGTCCTCCCCTGTACTTTATGTCTTTTATTCCAGTCTGTCTCACCGTGCCGGACAATATATAATATCACAGGTACCCCTCCTATTCTTTTGTTAAACCAGGCGGAACAACTCCGCCCTGTGCACTTAAGTATACCCTCAGTACTGTACATTTGCAATCTCCACTCCTTGTAATTTACCGTCCGAAAAGCTATAATAAACTGGACATAATACAGAGAAAGGAAGCATACAGTATGAAAAAAATCGCAAGTTTTACTATTGACCATATCCGCCTGAAACCCGGTATCTATGTCTCCAGAAAGGATAATGTGAACGGATCCGTCATCACTACTTTCGACATCCGCATGACAAGCCCTAATGACGAACCGGTGATGAACACTGCAGAAGTCCACACGATCGAGCATCTGGGTGCTACTTTCCTGAGGAATCACGAAGAGTGGCAGGACCGTGTGATCTACTTCGGACCAATGGGCTGCCGGACCGGTTTTTATCTGCTTCTCGCAGGAGATTATACATCCCGTGACATCGTTCCTCTCATGCAGGAAATGTATTCATTTATCGCGTCTTTCGAGGGTGATGTCCCCGGTGCGTCCGCAAAAGACTGCGGAAATTATCTGGATATGAATCTGCCCATGGCAAAATATCTGGCCCGCAGATTTCTCACTGAAGTCCTTACGGACATCCAGGACTCCCGTCTCTATTATCCTGAATGATCCGGGGAATGCATGTAAAGAGCCCCGGGAAAAGCGCTGGCAGTCTGCCGCGCCTTTCCCGGGGCTTTTATTATTTTTTCAGAACTTCTTTTCTGATATAGCGGTATGTCTCCTCTTCTCCCTGCTCTGCCAGCATATGAAGCAGTTTTTCCAGCAGGGCGCGGGTCTCCGGATGCATCAGTTCGCCCGCTTTTCCGTTCATGTAATACTCAATGGGATCGCTGTCTTTATATTTGTCGCCTTTGTAGACTTTGCTTGCGGCGATCCTGTCCAGAAACATCTCGACCACATACCTGACCGGCATTTTCATACCCGCAAGCACGTGTTTGCCATCCAGACTGTAATCAATCCAGTATTCGTAGTGATGCTTGTTTCTTCCCTTGTGGTGAAGCCACGCGGAGGAATATCCTTTATCCTCCCGTTCGGCGTTATTCGGGCTTCTGGTTCCCTGATAGTATTTACATCCTACCCTGAACTCTGTCGGGCTGTATTTGGAAAGGTCATGGAGAAGCCCCTGCCGGTACAGCCCCACTCTGAAACATTCTTTCATGACCAGAATCTTATGCTTTGTGATCGTGTGAAAATGCGCCAGTGCTTTTATCATTGTTTCTCCTGTTCTCCGGTTTTTGTTCCTGTTTTTTTGTCTTAGGCCGCGGGGAAGTTTTCTTTGGCTTCTTCGGCTGCTTTTCACTCACAAGGACAGTGATGCTTCTCTCCGTAAGGCTGATCTTCTTCTGGTCTTCCAGCGGAACCGGAACAGATACAAATCCCTTCTCCGTATCGGCCACAAGGCACCATCTCTTCTCTCTGCCCGGTGACGGCAGAGCGAAATCATGCGGCAGCCAGTGCATATTATATGCAATGAAGCATTCCGTATCTCCCAGATCCTCGCCGGCGTAAAGCACTCCGAGCTGTCTGCTGTACACTTCAGATTTTACCTGCCATGCATTTTCTCCATGGTAGGATATATCAGGCACACCGCATGCCGTCCGGTCAAGCCCCTTGAGTTCTTCGGCACGGTGCAGACACGGATGTTTCCTCCGGAATGCGATCAGCTCTCTGACATAATTAAAGAGCGTATCGTCCGTCCTCAGTTTGTTCCAGTCGACCCAGCCTGTCTCATTGTCCTGACAGTATACGTTATTGTTTCCCTTCTGACTGTTATAAAACTCATCTCCCGCAAGGATACAGGGCGTTCCCTGTGCCAGAAGCAGGAGTGCGAAAGCATTTCTCACCTGATTCTTTCTGAGCGTCATGACCGCGCGTTTCCGGCTTGGTCCCTCTGCGCCGCAGTTCCAGCTGTAATTGTAGTCCGGACCGTCCGTATTATTTTCCCCGTTGGCTTCATTATGTTTACAGTCATAAGAAACCAGATCCCACAGTGTGAAACCTGTCTGGGCTGTAATATAGTTGCACTTTCCGTCCGAGGCCGAATGATGCGGCAGCGCCCATATAACGTCGTTTACCATGTTTTCGTCGCCTTTGAGGAACCGGCGCATAATGTTCTGGAAAGCGTCGTCTTTCCTCATCAGCTTAATGTCTTTTAATAACGGATCTTCTCTGAGCATTTCCCATGGCACACAATACGGATTTACGACAAAGCCGTCCACGTGGTACTCAAGCATATAAAACCTCAGGCATTCAAGAGCGGTCTGCGCGGGTACGCCTTCTGTAAAAGGCATCTCCAGCACAACCTCGATCCCGGCTCTGTGGCACTCTTTTACCATATCCTTCAGTTCACGGACTGCCGAATTTCCCGCAGCGTATGCTTCCTTCGGCGCGAAATAATGAGCCGGTCCGTATCCCCAGTAATTAATCTTTGTCTTTGAACATTCTTCGAATTCATAGACCGGCATGCACTGGATCTGATTGATCCCAAGCTGCTGCAGATAAGGAATTTTTTCAATAACCCCAAGGTAAGTACCTTTGTGAGGTACTTTTGACGAACTGTGTTTTGTAAACCCTCTTACATGGAGGCTGTATGCCACAATCTCATTCCATGGAAGATGGAGTCTGCGGTCGTTTTCCCAGTCATATTCCGGTGAAACGATCTTACCGCGTATCTCATGCTTCTGGAGATCTCTCTTTTTCCCGAACGCCTCTTTGCCGGCGACCTCCCTGACATAAGGATCGAGACATACTTTTCCGTCTATATTGAAATTATATTCATATTGTCCGGCATCAATGCCGTCCACTGCCAGGAAACGGACCTCCCCGATCCCGTCTTCCTCTGGCATGTCAAACGTACATTCCGGCCTTGTCTTTCCTTCTCTGTACAGTAAAAGTTCGCATTTTTTCCCCGCCGGGACACGCAATGCAAAATTTACTTTCGCCCCCTCAACTACCGTACCGAAGGGCTGTGGTCTTCCTGTTATCTTCTTCATATTCCGTTCCTTTCTCACTGCCAGCCATCTGTTCCATACATGTCTACATTATCCTTATCGATAAAGAACGTCTCAACATATGACTCCGTTTCATAGGCACTGTCTTCCAGTATCGCATCCGCTGTCTTTACTGCTTCCTTTCCCATATTGATCGGAGATTCCGCTCCTGTGCCCGTCATCGGACTCATCCGGTCTGCAAGTGCGCTCTTCACTGTCGGCGATCCCCCTACGCTGTATACAAGGATATCGTTTCCGCCCACTGTATTCAGCGTGTCCAGCACCTGCTCGGCCATATGGTCATCCGCACACATAACAGCATCTATCCTGCTGCCTTCAGAAAGAATCTTTGCCAGCTGATCCGGAATTGTACTGTCATCGCTGCCGGTATCAATCCTGGCGACTTCAAATCCCGCATTGGCGATCGCCTCTTCAAAACCTGTAATACGTTCATTAACCGACACCGAATCCAGACGGTCAACAATCACCAGCGAACCACCGTCCGGTTTTCTTGCGGTCAGGTCTTCGCCGCAGAGTTTTCCCGCATTATAATCATCAAATCCTATAAATGCCGCAGTCAGATCTGTTTCTGTCACACGGACATCCAGATTCACGACAGGAATATCCGCCTCGCCGAGAGCCTCCAGAGCAGGCGTTATCCCGGACGGATCCACCGGGCAGAGGAAAACTGCTTCTACTCCTTCGTTTATCATTTCTGTTATCTGACTGTTCTGAAGATCTGCATCCCCCCGCGCGTCCTTGACCAGCATCCGGCTTCCTTCTTCGTCAGCAGCTGTTGCGACAGATTCCTTGAGCACCTCATAGAAAGGATCCGACAGATCCGGAGCGCAGAACCCGTAAAGGTAACCGCTCGTCTCATCTTCCTCTTCTTCCGGTTCTTCTACTACAGCGTTATCCTCAGGAGTACCTACGTTCTGTTTACATCCTGATATAAAAAGCACTGCAAATAAAGTCAGCAGGACAAGCAACATCTTCTTTCTATTCATCACGTATTCCTCCTGATTATGTATTTCATGGCTTCCTACTCTTTCATTCTACCGTGTTTCAGGGGAATGTCAATAGATTGCAGCTTGCTTTTTCCCCTGTAATCTGATACCATCATGATACATAAACGCCATAAAAATAAACTCGATATTCCAAAGGAGAAAGACCATATGAATGAAAACGAATCACTCACTGTAACTCTGACACTGGACAATGACGAAGAGCTCGAATGCGATGTCCTGACCATCTTCGAGACAGACGGCCGGCAGTATATCGCGCTTCTTCCCCTGAACGAAGACAAAGAGAGCGAAGACGGGCAGATCTACCTCTATCGTCTGATCGACAACGGGGATGACGAAGAACCCGGTCTGGAAAATATTCTGGACGACAAAGAATTTGACCGGGTATCCGAAGCATTCAATGATTGGATGGAAGAACAGGATTTTGGTGATATCGATCTGGATGACATTGAATAAACTGATTCTTTATCCGTCTTCCAGCAATTCATCTACAAAACGGGAAGGTTCTGCAGCTTTCCCGTTTTTTGTCTTTGTATAACATACAGTAAGCTGCTCTCTCGCTCTTGTCATTCCCACATAAAACAGCCGTCTCTCCTCCTCCGTCTCCTTATCCGTCTTTGCTTTTTTATAAGGGATCTGTCCCTCCATGGCCTCTATCAGCCACACAGCGTCAAATTCAAGTCCTTTGGCCGCGTGCAGGGTCATCAGACGTACGCCCTCCTGATCCATGGTTTTCTGCCGTTCCTTCAGCCGCAGCGTCTCCGTATACTCCTCAATGTGGCGGAACCATTCTTCAATAGACGAGCACGGTTTTGCCGATTCCTCCAGCTCGGCAAGGATCTCATTCAGATCTGAACGGTCAACATTATGAGTATATGCATAATCTTTGATAAAATCATCATAGCCGATCCGCTTGCGGATATACTGGATTGCCGCGTAAGGAGCCATCCTGGACAGCATCTTCACATCCCATTCAAACTGATCGATCCGGTCCATCATCCAGTCTTTATCACAGTAAAACTTTCTGATATCCTCAAATGCGACCTCTGATCCCGTCAAACTGTCACGCGCGATATATCTTTTCGGGCGGTTCATGACCTGAAGAAAGTCTCTCCTCTCTCTTCTGCCAAGAGCAAGCCGGAAATATGCCTGAATATCTTTTGCTATAAAATGATTGTAAATATTAGGAAGGTGCTCTTTCATCTGAAACGGAATATGCCGCTTAATAAGTTCTTCCACCAGCGGCCTCGCATCCGTATGAACCCGAAAAAGAACGGCAGTATTCTCTGCCGCATTTCCCTCATCGATATACTTTTCTATCTGATCAGCCACATACTCCGCTTCTTCCGCCGGATCTTTAAGTTCCTGAACGTGCAGACATTTTCCTTTTCCTTTCACTGCTGACAGTTCTTTCTGAAAACGCCTTTTATTATGGCTGATCACTTTAAGGGAATTCTTTACGATATTACCTGTAGATCGGTAATTCGTGCCGAGCACGATCTGTTCTGCGTCGGGATAATCTCTGCGGAACTGAAACATGAGCTCAGAGTCGGCGCCCCGGAATCCATAGATTGCCTGATCATCGTCTCCTACAATATAAAGATTGTTTTCCGGCAGGGCGAGCATACGTATCACATCATACTGCACGCGGTTGATATCCTGGAACTCATCCACCAGGATATATCTGAACTTCTTCTGCCACAGAGCGAGTACGTCCGGTCTGGATTCGAACAGTTCATAACATACCACAAGCATATCGTCGAAATCTATTTTTCTGAGAGCCTTTCTCTTTTCTTCATATGCCCTGTATATATCCCGGAATGCTCCTGCATTTACTTTTGCCGACACAAATTCTTCCAGGGGAAGTCTGTTGTTCTTGATCTTACCGATCTCCTCTGCGATATCTCTGAGGAAATCTTCCTCATCAAATATTTCCAGATCCTGCCCTGATATAACGGATCTGAGGATCTGATATTTTTCCTCTTCTGATAAAATGTTCCGGCTGTCAATCCTGTAAGCCCATTTCAATATTCCATAATAAATCCCGTGAAAAGTGCCTGCTGTCACGGGAATATTTTTTCTGCCCATAAGGGCGGAAAGTCTTGTCTTCATTTCAGCAGCCGCATAACGGGTAAAAGTAACGACCAGGATCTCCTCGGGTCTTACATGGCACTCTTCGATCAGATACCGGATCCGGTTTACGATCGTAAGCGTCTTACCCGAACCGGGCCCTGCCAGTACCTGACAGGGCCCGGTTCCGTGAACGACCGCCTTCTGCTGCATCTCATTAAATTTCATGTAATTTCTCGATTCCTTTGCGGATTCTGCGAAGGGATTCCTCTTTTCCGAATACTTCCATCAGCTCCGTAGCGCCGCCCGGCGTACTCTGTTTTCCGGAAACAGCCGTGCGCAGAGGCCACATCACATATCCGATCTTATATCCTTTCTCACCTGCAAAGCCTTTGAGCATCTCAAACAGCGCGTCATTGCTGTAATCCTCCTGAGCTTCCAGAAGCGGCAGCACCTCTTCAAGAAGAGCCAGTCCCTTCTCGGGATCCGTCTTCATCTTCTTGTGTCTGTAAAGTTCACAGTCGTAATCCGGAAGTTCCTCGATAAAATCAATCTGGTCGTTGATATCCGGGAAAATCTCAATTCTCGTCTTAACAAGTGCCGCAATCTTTTTAAGATCATAATCCTTTGTGACTGTCTTTCTGATATACGGCTCAGCCATACTGTAAAATTTATCGAAGTCCATTGCCTTTAAATATTCCCCGTTCATCCACTTGAGCTTCGTCGTATCGAACACTGCCGGAGACTTGCTCATATGGCGGTAGTCAAATTCTTCCACCAGTTCTTCAAGTGAAAAGATCTCACGGTTATCGGACGGGCACCATCCCAGAAGAGCCACGTAGTTTACGACCGCTTCAGAGACAAATCCCTGGTCGATGAGATCTTCATAAGAAGAATGACCGCTGCGTTTGCTCAGTTTTTTATGGTTCTCATCCGTAATCAGCGGACAGTGTACATACACAGGAACTTCCCACCCGAACGCTTCATAGAGGCGATTGTACTTCGGAGCTGACGCCAGATACTCATTGCCTCTTACCACATGAGTGATTTCCATTAAATGGTCGTCTACCACATTTGCAAAATTATAGGTCGGAAAACCGTCGGATTTGATAAGAATCATATCATCGAGTTCCGCGTTCGGAACCGTGATATCGCCGTATATTTCATCATGGAACGTAGTCTCCCCTTCGTTGGGCACATTCAGGCGGATAACCCACGGCTTTCCTGCCGCCAGATTAGCTTCTACCTCCTCACGGCTCAATCCGAGGCAGTGCTTGTCATATACAACGATATCCGTGCCGTCCTCAGATACAGACGTTTTCAGCGACTCGAGGCGCTCTTTATCGCAAAAGCAGTAATATGCGTCCCCCTGCTCCACAAGCTGCTTCGCATACTTCAGATAAAGTCCTGAAGCCTGTCTCTCGCTCTGGATGTACGGTCCGTATCCCCCATCTTTGTCCGGTCCTTCATCGTGGATCAATCCTGTTTTGGCAAGTGTTCTGTATATAATATCCGTAGCGCCTTCGACATAGCGCTCCTGATCCGTGTCTTCCACACGAAGGATAAAGTCTCCTCCTTCATGTTTTGCGATCAGATACGCGTAAAGTGCTGTCCTTAAGTTTCCCACATGCATCCTGCCTGTCGGACTGGGTGCAAATCTTGTTCTTACTCGGTTGCTCATTTTTTCTCTCCAATTTCAGTGTTTATTTTGCTTTTCATATTCAGATACCATGCCGGCAAGGAATTCGTCGCTTCTTCCGTAGATGATAATATCTGCTCTCTGGTCTGAATAATGCTCGGTATCTGTGACCAGGATCAGATTAGGTCCGCTGTAATACTGCAGGAGCTGACTGCACAACGAAGTCGTCAGATTGGCTCCGAGTACAAGCAGCACATCCGCCTTTTCTACCTCCACAGCCGCCCTCGTCATGACTGCGTTATTGATCATCTCCCCGAACAGACACACCTGCGGCCTTATGGCCGTCATGCACTTCTCGCAGAGCGGAACTCCTTTCGCTTCTTTCATATATTCGACGGAGTATTTTCTCCCGCAGGTGGGGCACACATTCTCATAAACAGTACCTTTCATATTCAGGACATTCCTGCATCCCGCCCTGTCCTCAAGTCCCGCAATACGGCGCGTGATGATCGAATCGATCAGTCCGTAATCCTGCAGGGTCTTAAGGGCATAAAAGCCCTTTCCGGGCGGAATTTCCGTTGCCTTCAGGATGAATTCTTTATAAAAACGGAAAAACAGCTCTTTTCTTGCCGAATAAAATGCGCTGTTGAATATTTCTTCAAAAGAATATCCGTATTTTTCTTCAATTTCATAGGATTCTTTCCCGTCGCGCAAAAGCGGATACCCGCTCTCAGCCATCAGACCGGCCCCGCTTAAAACTACAGTATAGCTACTGTCTTTCAAGATCTGAAGCATATTTTTCTCTCTCATAAAGCTCCCTCCTTTCTGCTGCCATCTACACCAGCAGATCATGTTTCTGTAATATACCAGATATTATAAAACAATTCGGAGGATTCTTCAACAATACTACGGCGTTTCCCTCGTGAGCAGGCTGATATTTTCCGGAATGCCGGAAACATCCCCGAGACTGCATGCCGTCGCGTCAAGCGTATCTATCTGAGCGCTGTCAAATGCTCCGGCTGCAAATCTTACCACATGAGAGGGGACTTTATAATTACCGGTCCGTCCGGCAGGGAACGCAAGAAGGCATGTTCCGTTTTCAGAAAACAGAACACCTTCTTCTGTGTAGTAATCGCCGGCTGTCTCCATTTCAAACCATTCCATATTCGTAAGTCCGGTAAAAGCGCCCTCTTCAATGTATGTAATATTGGCAGGGATAAAGACCTCCCGCACTGCGGGAAATCCGCCGCTGAATGTTCCTGCCGCGATCCCCGTACATCCCGTATCCGGCAGTTCCATATATCCGTCACTTATAACCAGCCCGGGATCTGAAATTCCATAGATAATACCGGAATCAGTGACAAGAAATCCGTCTATAGTGCCCGCAATGTTCTCAGACGTCTCATCGGCAGGCGGAACTGGAACTGCAGGTTCCTCTGCCACGACATTCTCCGGTTCTTCCGGTGTAATGGCCGCCGGTTCCTCCGGTATAATATCTGCCGGTACTTCAGACGCGATATCAGCCGGCTTATCCGGTATAGCAGCCATAGATTCCACCGGTGCCTCAGTGACATTGTTTTGAATATCCGTTATGACAGCCGCAGGTTCTGCTGCTGTCGTATCATCCGCCGCTGCAGGGACCGGCGGCTTAAGAGCCGTTTGCTCTGCAGTCAGCATCATCGGATCAAAGACTTCAGAGATTATCGCGTCAAATCCGGCATCATCTCCTGTCTCTGCCATATCCGTCTCAGCCGGAACTATATCGGATGATATACTTTTTCCGGCCGGCGGATTGTTATAATCCGTATTTGCCGCCATCGCACAGAATATCAGTAACACGAGAAATGCTTTCACAATCCTTGACAGTACGTCTTCTGAAAACCGCTCTTCATAAAATCTCTCACATAATTCCATTTTTTCTCCCTTTCCTTTCTTCACCACGCAGTCACGGAAAAATTTCCCATTAAAACCTACAGGAAATAAAATACCAGAGAAAAAGGAATGTCGCAATCTTTAGCAACATTCCTTTGCGGTTTTCCCTATAATATCCTGCCGGGGGATCTCAGGATTACACGTTGATCTCCGCCGTCATCCCAAGCACGTCCTTATTCTCTTCAAGGAGCGGATTGATCACATTTTTAAGATATGCTTCAACCTGTTCTTTTGCCCGCCCTACATATTTGGACGGATCCATTGTCTTCTGCAGATCCTCAAGGCTTAAATTGAAAGCCGGATCCGCTGCAATCAGTTCAAGCAGATTATTATCCAGTCCTTTTTCTTTCACATTTTTTCCGGCTTCCATAGAAAGCTCACGGATCTTCTCGTGCAGCTCCTGTCTGTCTCCGCCTGCCTTTACAGCATCCATCATAATATTCTCTGTCGCCATAAACGGCAGTTCGGACATCAGATGTTTTTCAATCACTTTCGGATATACTACAAGACCGTCCACTACATTCAGGCACAGATCCAGGATGCCGTCGATGGCGAGAAATCCCTCCGGAACACTTAAACGCTTATTTGCAGAATCGTCCAGTGTACGCTCAAACCACTGCGTCGCGGATGTAATTGCCGGATTCAGTGCGTCGATCATCACATAACGTGACAGGGACGCAATACGTTCGCTCCTCATCGGGTTTCTCTTATATGCCATGGCAGAAGAGCCGATCTGTGTCTTCTCAAACGGTTCCTCGATTTCCTTCAAATGCTGCAGGAGACGGATATCATTTGAAAACTTGTGTGCGCTTGCCGCGATACCCGCAAGCACATTCAGCACTCTTGTATCCACTTTTCTGGAATATGTCTGCCCCGATACCGGATAGCATGCTTTAAAGCCCATCTTCTCCGCGATCATCGGATCGATCTTATCTATCGTCTCCTGATCTCCGTCGAACAGCTCGAGGAAACTTGCCTGGGTTCCCGTCGTACCTTTAGAGCCGAGCAGTTTCAGGCTGCCCAGCACATAGTCCAGATCTTCCAGATCCATCTCAAATTCCTGCATCCACAGCGTCGCGCGTTTTCCCACTGTCGTCGGCTGGGCCGGCTGGAAATGCGTGAAAGCAAGTGTCGGCTGGCTTTTCTGGGCATCCGCGAATTTTGCAAGCTCCGCGATTACATTGACCAGTTTCTTTCTCACCAGTTTCAGTGCTTCTGACATGATAATAATATCTGTATTATCGCCCACATAACAGGATGTTGCTCCGAGATGAATGATTCCTTTTGCCTTCGGGCACTGCACACCGTATGCATAGACGTGGGACATCACGTCATGGCGCACAACTTTTTCTCTCTCTTTAGCCACATCATAGTTAATATCATCTGCATGGCTTTTCAGTTCTTCAATCTGCTCGTCTGTAATATTGAGTCCCAGTTCTTTCTCTGTCTCAGCCAATGCGATCCAGAGTCTTCTCCATGTGCGGAACTTTTTGTCCGGTGAAAAAATGTACTGCATCTCCTTGCTTGCGTAGCGCTCAGAAAGCGGGCTTACATAACGGTCATTTGACATAATTCTGATCTCCTTTTTATATTTTTTATTATAAATACACGGACTGGCCGTATCATTCAAATGCGTGGCTGATATCCTCTCCCGGAACTTCCATGGGATAATTTCCCGTAAAACATGCGTCACAATACTTCAAATCCCCAACCATGTCCTTCAGTTTTCCTATCTCCATGTACCCCAGCGAATCCGCGCCGATCATCTCCCGGATCTGCTCCGTTGTATGAGAATGCGCGATAAGCTGATCATCAGAAGGGACGTCCGTACCGAAATAACATGGGTGAAGGAACGGCGGTGAACTGATTCTTACATGCACCTCGGTCGCTCCTGCGCTTTTCAGCATCTTAATGATGTTGGCACAGGTTGTGCCTCTCACTATAGAATCGTCAACCATAATGATTCGTTTTCCTCTGACGACTTCCGGAATCACATTCAGTTTGATCTTCACACTGGACTCACGATCGCTCTGTTTGGGCTTGATAAACGTCCTGCCCACATAACTGTTCTTGTGGAAAGCCATCCCGTAAGGAATTCCCGAATGTTCGGAATAGCCTTTTGCAGCCACCAGTCCCGAATCCGGAACACCTACCACAAGATCTGCCTCCACCGGATAGGACTCTGCCAGAGCCTTTCCCGCCAGTATCCTGGAATGATATACGTCAACACCGTCGATCCTGCTGTCCGTTCGCGCGAAGTAAATATATTCAAAAATACACCGTGCGCGTTTTTCTTCCGGAACTGCCATGCTCATGTCTGAAGCAATTCCTTTCCGGGTGATCGTAACAATCTCTCCCGGCTGCACGTCCCGCACAAACTCTGCATCCACCGCTGTGATCGCGCAGCTCTCGGACGCGAGGAAATACGTGTTATCACGTTTTCCGATACACAGAGGTTTCAGTCCGAACGGATCTCTTGCCCCGATCATCTTCCGCGGGCTGTTGACGACAAGAGCGTAAGCGCCCTTTATCTTTTTCATTGCTTTTTTTACCGCCTCTTCAGCCGTACTGGCATTCAGTCTCTCCCTGGCGATATGATATGCAATTACTTCCGAATCAATGGTTGTCTGGAAGATCGCCCCTGTATATTCCAGTTCTTTCCTCAGCTCGATCGCATTGACAAGATTCCCGTTGTGAGCGATCGCCAGCGTTCCCTTCACATAGTTGATCACAAGCGGCTGGGCATTTTCTACTCTTGTGCCTCCCGCCGTAGAATACCGGACATGTCCCACTCCAAGATTTCCCTTTAATTCCTGAAGGGTTTCTTCGTTAAACACATCATTCACATGTCCGAGACCTTTTCTTGAAAGTACTTTTCTCTGGCCGTTTGTATCTGTCACCGCGATTCCACAGCTCTCCTGGCCTCTGTGCTGCAATGCAAACAATCCGTAATAAATCGACGGCGCCACATCATGCCCGTCCATATCATAAGCTCCAAAGACTCCGCACTCTTCGCCGAGCCCTGTAGATACCCTGCTAAATTCTGTCATTTGTATCCTGCTCCTTACTGGTCTGTTCAGGTAATCTGTTTCATACTGATCAGCTTATAAAATGCCAATCTGCAAATTCGATTATAATATAAGGCAGGTGGAAAATCAACATTCCCCCCTGCCCTGGATCAGTCCGGCTCATTATTTTATCGCAAGATCTTTTATAAGTATCTCTAATAATTGATGCCTGATTTATCAATTTCGCCTATAATTTATCAACCGTTTTTCAGCCTTTTGTATAACGTGACAAAAATTGCCGCGTACGTTCCTCTCTCGGGTTTCCGAAGACTTCTTCCGGTGTCCCGTGTTCCAGAATACAACCGTCATCCATGAAGATCACCTGGCTTGAGACGTCACGCGCAAATGCCATCTCATGAGTAACAATGATCATCGTAGTCTCCTGATCCGCCAGTCCCTGAATTACTTTAAGCACTTCGCCTGTCAGCTCGGGATCCAGCGCGGATGTAGGCTCATCAAAACAGAGAATATCCGGTTTCAGCGCAAGCGCTCTTGCGATCGCAACTCGCTGGCACTGGCCGCCCGAAAGCTGATGCGGATAATTGGTCATCCTGTCGGAAAGTCCCATCTGATCCAGAAGAGCTTTTGCCTCCTGTTCGATCTGTTCATGAATCTCCCTTTTTCTCGCCTTATAGTCCGGTTTTTCCTTCTCAAGAAGCTCTTTCGCCAGCATCACGTTCTGAAGAGCCGTATACTGTGGGAAAAGATTAAAAGACTGAAATACAAGTCCGAAGTGAAGACGTTTTCTCCGAATCTCACTTTCCTGGCGTGTCTGAGGATTCGCAGCGTCAAACAGCGTCTCCCCGTTCACACGGATTACTCCGCCGTCCGGCTGCTCCAGAAAATTCAGGCAGCGCAACAGCGTCGTCTTCCCACTACCGGATGAACCGATCATAGAGAGTACTTTTCCCTTTTCCAGTGAAAAGCTGATATCCTTTAATACTTCCGTATTTCCAAAACTTTTGCTTATATGCTGTACTTCCAATATTGCCATAGTTCGCGCCTCCTATCTGAAATATTCCAGTTTTCTCTCAAGACGTCCCAGAAGGACCGTCAGAATGCCATTAAAGATCAGATAGTAAACTGCCGTGAAAAACAGCGGCCAGATCACGCCGGCAATCCCCATATTGCCTTTCATAAACGACTGGCCTGCCCAGATAACTTCCTGAAGCGCAATAATACGGGAAAGTGATGTATCCTTTACCAGCGTAATAATCTCATTGGACATAGGCGGCACGATTCTCTTGATCATCTGAAGCAGCTTGACCTTAAAGAAAATCTGTCTTTTTGTCATGCCGAGCACAAGCCCTGCCTCTTCCTGACCTTTTGGCACGCCCTGAATTCCCCCTCTGTAGATTTCCGAGAAATAACATGAGTAGTTAAAGATAAATGCGACAGAAGCCGCCATAAACCTTCCGCTCTCACCGCCGCCCCATATATTATTGCCTCCTACCAGACCGGGCATAAAATATATGATCAAAAGCTGGATCATCAGAGGGGTTCCTCTGATGATCCACACAATGATCTTCGTAAAGTAACTCAACGGTTTAAAATGGGACATAGATCCGAAGGAAATAATAAGTCCCAGGGGGATTGCTCCGAGAAGCGTCACAAAAAACAGCTTCAGCGTCTGCAGGAATCCTCCGTTTAAAGCCTCAACAACAATAGGAAACTGTTCTGAAAATGTCATAAAATTACTCCGTCCGTACTATAGTCTTCTTTACTGCTCGATCAGCGCAGCCTGCACTCCGTATGTCTCTGCCAGCTCCTGAATGCTTCCGTCCTCATAGCAGGATGTAAAGAAGTTATTCAGTTCGTCTGTCAGGTCAGAGCCCTGTCTGAAACCTACGCCGTATTCTTCATTGTTTAAGTGAACCGTATATGTAAGATCCGCGTAGTTTGTTCCGTCTCCGATCATGGCTGCTGCCATAAGCAGATCGATCACGGCTGCGTCAGAAGTTCCGGCCGCAACCTCCATAAGCGCATCAGACTGTGCAGTTACCGGTGTGACATTCAGGTCTCTGGCTTCAAGTTCCTCTTCTCCGGCACTTCCCGCCTCTGCAGCAAAGTTCAGGTCTTTAAGGCTTTCCTCATCCTGATACTGGTCTGCCACTTCTTTCGGCACAACCACAACCTGAGCATTATTAAGGTATGCATCTGTACAGTCCATGGAACTGGTCACCTCCGGAGTCAGAGTCATGCCGTTCCACACACAGTCGATCGTCTTTCCTTCCAGTTCCATGATCTTGTTATCCCAGTCAATCTCCACGAACTCAGCCTCAACTCCAAGGCTCTCCGCAAATTTCTTGGCAAGATCCGCATCAAAGCCGATCCACTCCCCATTTTCATCTTTATAATCCATAGGCTCAAAATTGGTAATACCTACAACAAGGGTCCCTTTATCCTGCACATATGCCTTATCGCTCTCACTTTCACCGCTTTTGTCGCTATTTCCGGATCCGCAGCCTGCCAGAAGGGAAACTGCCATACCCGCGCAAAGTAATACACTCAATACTCTTTTTTTCATAATTACCTCCATCACCCACCGGCTATCACCGGTTTTACTTTTTTTCTCTACCAATGAGTCACTGTACCATGGTAAAGTTACCGTTGTATTCTATCATAATGATATCCCCCTGTCAAATGATACTTTGTCAGGGGGATACTTCCGGCTTATGCATGATTTCTTCTGTGCTGCCGCTTCCATTTTTCGATAAGTTCCGGATTCGAATCTTCAGGCATATTTTTTCTGACCTCATCGATCTCGCGGCGCATCTGCGCGTTGATCTCCATATAGTCATCCTGCTTTGTGATAAGTATATGGTATTCCTCGAGCGACATATATTTATACGATGCGTAAAGATACGGTTTTATCAACGCCTTGTCCTGGCATATCTGATATGCCCTGTCATACATGCGGGCAGCTTCCTGATAAAGGAACAGGCGCCCGTATGCTGCTCCGAGGCCGGCATATATCCTGCCATAAAACTTTTCATCCACAGTCTCGTCTTTTTCCTGATTGAGAATCGCCTGATAGACGAGAATTGCTTCTTCCACCTCTCCGCTCTCCAGAAGGTTGTCGCCTTTATATTTCTGCCTTTCAATATCTTTCTGGTTTTTCAGGTGTTCAAGGACATTCTGGATCCGGATCATCTCCGGCTCCCTGTAGATCTTTGACGCTTTCAGGATCGTCAGTACAAAATTCTCCACAGAACCGTGGAGACGGAGCACATCTCTTAAATCTGCTGCAAGTTTCTCCATGCCAAGCTCTTCTTCAAGCCAGTTGCAAAGCTGTGCGTTCATGATCGTATAATCGATCAGATAGAGATTATTACACAGATAGTAGCACAGCTCTTCGATCGTAAAGATACGGCAGTGTATCCTTGTGATCTCATAGGGATGTACAGCATGTCTGTCATGACAAAGAATTAAATTTCCCATCATTGCCTCCTAAATGTATCGTCTTCTCGGCATGAAAATCAGTCGCCGGGAAAAAATCTCCAAATCCTGCATCTTTCACACTGATCCTGCATGTCTTATTGTCAAGGAATACCGTCTCGAGCTGCAGCCGCACAGAATATTCCGAACGTTTGGGCAGCTGTGCCAGAGATATTGTCTCAGTCCTCACGTTCCCCTGGATCAGGGACTCTACATGGAACTCGATTTCATCCATATCCTCGCAGAGCACCTCCCACTGGTTATTGGACTCATACCAGTGAGCGCCCCACGATACGATCGGATACCACATCTCCTGACCGTCCACGCGCATGTTCACTGTAATCTGATCTGTCAGCTTGTCTTCCGAAAGATAGACCGGATTCTCTATATGCATGAAAAGCTTTCTGTAAGCCGTGTAACAGGCTCCTTTACTGTACAGGTTATTTCCGATAAACGCACGCCTTCCATTGCAGAGAACGCGCAGCGCTTTCGGATACCAGTTATTTTCGAATCCTTCCCCCGTCAGGAATACGGAGGACACGATTCTCTTGTCAAAGACGCTCGATATAAACTTACAGAACATCGCATCTGCTTCTTTTGCCTTGTCCTCATTGAGAACCGGATAGACCATCGCCAGTTCCTTCATATGGGCGCTGGCCACTTCATCCACTGTCACAAAAGTCGTCTTCCCGCCGCCAAGGCCGGGGCGCAGACGCCGGAGCATATATGCCCTGATCTCGTTTCTGTCACAGCAGAACAGCGCCGCGTCATACTGCCACAGCTCTTTCGGCTGATAAAACAGATAGTTACAGAAACTCTCTTTATAATCCTGTATAAAAACATGCCTTTTATCAATATTCATCCTGTCCGCTATCCTGCGCAGCATCTGCGCCAGATCTTCCGAGAGTTCCGGAACGGTAAAGACAATACCGGTGATCACCGGGAACGGCTGCAGGGACATCTGGATAAACTGGGAAAGAAGCCATTCCGCATCATAGGTCTCTTCCCCGAATTCAACCTTGTCTCCGGCGAGACTTTTGCTCAGAAGCCTGGTAACCGTAAACCCTTCCTTAATGCTTACAAGTCGTTTTGCCTCTTTTCCGTACGCCCACGTATCTCTGAGCTTTCCGATAATAAGAGGGATCTGGTAATTATCAGAATCGACCTCTAATGTGTCCGGCTCCAGCTCTTCATCATTGTAAAAACTGATCTGACATGTCTTTTCATTTATCTCATAACCAATGATACTGCCTTGTCCCATGTAAAAGACAACCTCCTTATTCCTGTGTAAACATATGCGCCGCCACTGCGTCTTCCAGGGCATATGCCTTCATTTTTCTCTTTCTTTCCTTTTCATTCTTCTCCATCAGGATATCGTTCAGGCGGCCGTATCTTCCCTGTTCACCGGGTTCGGCCCTTCTCACACATGTCTCTTTTTCACTGCGATAAGAATTTCCGTCTATAGTTTCCTTGAAGTAATATTTCAGCTTCTCGTCTGCAAACAGGACGAATTTCTTGACATACAAATTCTCATACATCGGCGTAAGCACTTCAGTCGAATATGTTTCCTGCTCTTCTCCGCCTTTCTGAAGCTGGTAATACAGCATGACCCTGCTGCCTTTCTGCCCCTTGTATTCGATCAGTGTCTTGTCCCATAGCTGCAGTTCGATCAGCCATTCTTTCTCGTAAGAGAGGAAGAACGGGAAATAAATCTGTTTTCCGCAGAGTTCCTGAAGGAATTTCTTCAAGGTTTTTCGTGTCTGGGTATTATATTCCCGCTGGGAATAGTATTTGAGGACAGCGATCTTGCATATATCGCCGGTCTCCTCGCCTTTTTCATATTCTTTGCAGATAATATCTATCACGCTGCGTCCGATCTTGCGCTCCTCAACCACATATTCTCTCGAGACATAAGTCAGATAGGCCTGCTGGAGTCTGAAATACGCTCCCTCCGCATAATACTGTTCAAAGATCGGAGCTTCCTGGAAAAGTTCCTCCGAGAAAAGCATCTGTGTCAGGATACGCTCGGCAAGCTTGTGTGTGTGAATCTCATAGTCCCTTGCCTCCCGCCAGAGCAGTTTCATATCAGAAGTTGCTCCGCAGTAATAATTTGCAAGATAGGTCAGTATTACTTTGTCATACTGCTGTTTTTTAAAGAGTTCAAAACAGACATAAGTCAGGAAATCATCATTTTCATAATTGTTCTCACGGATCGTTCTGCTGCAAAGGCCGAATATCTCCTCCTCTGCATAATTTTCAAGCCCGTTTTCATGAACAACTTCCAGCGTCAGCTCCTGCGCCTGTTCCTCTTCCCTGTTTCTGCGAAGACCGTTGAGATATTTTCTGCACATATCCATATAACGCAGCTCATAGAAAAGCCGCTTGCTCTCGTATGGAATAGAATCCGTATAATGCCTGCCGTCTTTTGACTCCCAGACAAGCCGGTCTGTCTTGGAATACAGGAATACCATGGCTCCCTTTTCCGTATAAGGAGCTTTCTGCGTGATCGTGCCGTCTTCTGCAATAACGTGAACATATTTCATATTCTTCACTTTTGTAGTAATCCAATATGCATGGCACACATCATACAGGGCTTTCACCCTCTCCGTATTCATTGCCGGCTCCACGACAAATCTCTTATAGATGATCCTGAGCTGTTCGTTTATATTCCGGCGATCCAGCTGATTCCACGCAAAAGCCTCCATCTCGTCCCGGTAATGCGCATAGATTTCACTGGACTCATCCTCATATGTGATAAGATTGGAGTAAAGAAACGCGCACTTGTGAAAATCAAGATTATTTCCATGCATAAAGTAGAGATACACTGATCTCGGCAGCGGTTTGTGAAACTGTTCCGGACGCACAGTCGCCATGTAGTATTCGTAAAGCTGCGCTATCTTCAGCTCGCTCTCCACAGCTTTTTCGTACCATTTAAAATAACAGCTATCCATACAGTTTCCCTTGATCAGCAGAGTGCAGATGGAAGTCAGGATCATCGACTCATTATACATCTTATATGACTGGACAAGGACGTCATACAGATGGCGGTCAAAAACTTTCATCTGGCTGGCCAGATTTGCCGTATACAGTGCCAGCTCCCTTGTCATAAGCTTATGCTTCACCGCAAATAGAAGCACCTGTACTTCAAACTTTCCAAGCTTCTTCAGAGAAGAACTTTTATCTCTGAAACACCGGAATGCCTGCAGATAGAACCAGATACTGTGCGAACGCTCCTCGTAAAACTGCTTTTCCAGCGCCCGCAGTCTCTCGCTGTATATCTTATATTCCGAATCCACTTCAACCAGCATGCAGAGTATCTTCCAGCTATCCGGATGCTTCATAAAGGACTTCGACAGTTCTTCTGCAACTTTCCGCTGTCCGATCGTATCATTGGACAGAAGTGTTGTCAGATAAAGATAATATGAACTTAATTCTACATCTCTTCCAATGGCAAAACGATTATAATTATAAGATTCCAGCAGCCATTTTGCCTCGTCCATCTTCTTGCCGATCAGACAGATGTGGGCATGTGCGAGAAGATAATATTCATTGTTCTCATCCATCTCCCGGAGATGTTTGATCCTCCGTATCGCTTCCTCAACCCAGTCGTCAAGTTCCATCTTCCCGCTCTCATATTTGAGATAATTTTTAATAATTCCGGCGAACTCACGGTCATTTGCCCTCCGGTCTTCATCTCTGATAATATCTTTTTCAACTACTACCTCATAGGTAAGTGTCTCGTACGGAGACTCAAGTATGATCCGTCCGAAATTGCTTCCTCTGTGCAGTTTTTCCGTATCAAGGAAATATTCAAGACGGTAAGAATTCCCGATAAACTCCTCCGTAGTAATACGGGTATGCTCAACATAGAGGAAATCACCCTCTGTCTTCACATCAATCTCCAGATATCCCCATGTATTCTTTCTGATCGCAAAAGTCTCCTTGCGGGGTTCCGTCAGCGAGATAAACGCCCGGCTTTCTTCCTCCAGCGTCAGGAAAATCTTTTCTTTCTGCTTACATCCGACCAGAAACTCCTCCAGAGCCTGCTGATCCAGCTCCCAGCGGCGCATATTATCATAAAGAGCCTGTATTCTTTTGTCTTCATATTTCAGAATCTCATAGAAATCCCTGGAGCGGAACAACTTAACCGCCTCGGCCGCGTCACGGAAAGTGAGCTTTTTAAAATCATCCAGGCTCTGTACCTTTCCGTAGCTCGTCATCACAAAGGGTTTCTCTATGATCGCGGTAAAGGAGATGTCAAACTCTCCTCCATTGCAGACAATCGTAAACTTGCCGTGCTCTACATGTCCGGGGACAAGTCCTGTTCCATCATATGTATAATAAATATTGACCGGATTAGCATCAAACCCCTGTTCGTCACATTGTACGCGGTATGAAGAGGGATATACAAGCCCCCGGATCGTACCTTCCCCCTGATTCTGAAGTGAGAAACTCCCCCTGTATTTTTCTCCCTCGCCGACACGCATAATGATTCTTGTTTCCGGGAAAATGATCTCCGGCTGAGGGATATGAAAATCACCTTTGGCAAAACGCTTGATCTTATTCTTCAAATCAGTCACCTACTCACAATTCTTCTTCTGCCCAGAGGGCAAAAATACGCTACTATGAATTATAGCATTGTTGTATAGTAACATGCAATGGCGGATTCAAAGAATTTATGTCGAATTGTATACACGTATTCACTTGACATTTTTCACCATCTGTTTATAGTCAAGCATCTCATATCCCAGTCTTTTGTACAGAGATATGGCTCTTGTATTATCTTCTTCCACTTCAAGGCGGAGTCTTGCAGCCTTCCCGCTGTTTTTTTCTTCGATATAGGAGAAAAATTCTCTGCCCAATCCTCTTGAGCGGAATTCTTCCCTGATATAGAGCTCCTCAATCCAGAGAACCTGTCCTCCCGCTTCCTGGGAAAATGTTCTTGCTGTCAGCCCATATCCCGCAGGTATCCCTTCACAATCCAGAATAAAGATTTCAGCATATATGTCAGACCGAAGCGCTTCATCCGCAGTCTTTTCAAAATATTCCCGTGGAACCGGATGAAGCACCACGTCCGAACTATAAAATTCTTTCGCCATCTCTATATATAATTTTCTGTCGTTTTCTGTCATTTTTCTTATCATATATTTTTACCTCCAGATACAGATATGGTTTTATACTATCCTATTTTTTTCTTCTTATCAACAAATTAAAAAATTTACTGCGGAGAGCGGTGATATCAAAGTTGATCAGAATTGAAAAAGACGCGTTTCCGTAAAAAGATAAAACAGCTGGAATACAGGCAAGCGCACAGGTGTTACTTGTATTCCAGCTGAAACTATTTTCTCAAGATTTTCTGTTTACCCCTATTTTTCAAGCAGATGATCGATCAATGTGTACCCTTCTTCTATATAGAGTCCCGTCTCCCGACCGGTTTTCTCACAGTAACTTTCTTTTCCCTGAACCGGATCTGTACTGTCATAGATCATATACGGCACAGGATCTGACGTATGGGTGCGCACACGCACCGGGGTCGGATGATCCGGCATGACAAGCATGCGGAAATCCGTACCGGACTTTTCAAGTGCCTCTGTCACCGGACCAATCACCTGATCATCAATGTACTCAATCGCGCGGATCTTATCTTCCGCACTTCCCTGATGCCCCATCTCATCGGGAGCTTCTATATGTACATAGACAAAATCATACCCATCCTCAGTCAGCGCTTTCACTGCCGCCTGTCCTTTCCCGCGATAATTGGTGTGCAGACCGCCGTTGGCGCCCTCCACGATAATATTGTGCATCCCGGCTCCCACCGCGATTCCCTTCAACAGATCGACAGCGGAGATCATAGCGCCTTTTACACCATTCTTCTCTTCAAATGAGGTGAGTGCGGGTCGTGTTCCTGCGCCCCAGAACCATGCGGAATTAGCAGGATTTTTCCCCTCTGCGCGGCGCTTAACGTTGATCGGATGATCTTTCAGGATATCATAACTTCTGACCATCATGTCCCTCAGCACCGGATCTGACGGCAGATAGTCTCCGATCCGTTTTGTAAGAATGTCATGAGGGGCTGTCAGATCAACTACTTTTCCATTGTTCTGTATCAGCAGATGCCGGTAGCTTGTTCCAACATAAAACGTATATCCGGATGCATAGCAAGGGCGCTCAGACGCGCTGCCATGCGCAAATTCATTCTTTAAAGCTTCAATCAGGACGGCAGCGTCCTCCGTACTGATTTCCCCGGAGCTGTGATCTAATATCGTATGATCCTCGTATCGCTCTTCCCCCTCCGACAAAGTAACAAGATTACATCGGAAAGACACATCATCCTGCCCCATATCAGCACCGATGCTTAAAGCCTCCAGCGGAGAGCGGCCGGAATAGTACTTTCTGGGGTCATAGCCGATCACGGACAGATTTGCCGTGTCGCTCCCCGGCGCCATTCCTTCCGGCACTGTACGTACCATTCCGATTTCGGCAGACTTTGCAAGCCGGTCCATATTTGGCGTGCGGGCAGCTTCCAGCGGTGTTTTCCCGGCCAGCTTGTCAAGGGGTTCATCAGCCATCCCGTCGCATAGGATCACAATATATTTCATTTTTTCCTCCTGTTATCACTCTGTAGCATTCTAGTCTTCAATACGGATCATATGAAGAATCCCGTTGATCTGAGAGGATTTACTCTTGTAACCCCTCTCCGTCATCACTTCCGTCACAATACCGAACTCATCGTCCAGACCATCAGCTGTAACTTTCCGGACAGGTCCGAACGCAGCCTCCACTTCGCCGATCCTTTCATCCGCATTTCCGCTGATCCGGACAAAGAAACGTTTCTCTGTATCTTCGATCGGAAGGAGTGTCAGTTTCTCATTCTTCCACATCGTCATGATATTTCTGTGCAGATGCTTTGCTTCGTCCACAACATCCGCCACTACTGCACTGGCCGTCGGGAGCTTGCCTGCACCGCTGCCGTAGAACATAGCGTCTCCGAGCATATTTCCGTGTACGAACACGGCATTAAATACATCATCAACACTGTAGAGCGGGTGTTCCTTATTCAAAAGCATCGGAGCTACGATTGCATGCACATGGTCATCATGGCGCTTGCTTGAAGCGATCAGTTTGATCGTCATGCCAAGCGCTTTCGCATAAAGCATATCTTTCTTTGTAATCTTTGTAATTCCCTCTGTATAAATGTCTTCAAAATCTACCTGCTGACCCGAGATGAGGGAGGAAAGAATCGCGATCTTACGGCAGGCGTCATATCCTTCTACATCCGCTTCCGGATTGCGCTCCGCATAACCGTTATCCTGAGCTTCTTTCAGGACCTCATCATAATCAGCCCCCTCATAAAACATCTTGCTGAGCATATAGTTGGTCGTTCCATTCAGAATTCCCGTGATCTCCTCGATCTTATCTGCCGTCAGGCAGGAATTCAGTGCGCGGATGATCGGGATTCCTCCGCCCACGCTCGCCTCGAAAAGGAAGTTCAGCTCTCTGTCACGGGCAATGGAAAGAAGCTCTGCGCCGTGTTTTGCGACCAGTGCTTTGTTGGAAGTAACAACGCTCTTTCCGGCCTCAAGGCAGCGCTTTACAAATGTATACGCAGGCTCGATACCGCCCATCACTTCTACCACAATGCGGATTTCCGGATCGTTAATAATTATATCCACATCGTGGATGATCTTCTCCTGGATCGGATCACCGGGAAAATCTCTCAGATCAAGGACGTATTTGATATTGATCTCATTCGCTGCGCGCTGATTGATAACGTCGCTGTTCGTATTGATAACTTCCACTACGCCGGAACCTACGGTACCGTACCCCATTACTGCTATATTTACCATCGTTTTCTCCTTCTCTGTACTTTTTATCTGATATATATGCAGGCTTATTCTTCGCCTGTCTGCCCCTTATCCGCACTCAGATAGGCATTGATAAACGGATCGATATTTCCGTCCATCACACTGTTTACATTGCTCACCTCTGTATTTGTCCTGTGATCTTTCACAAGAGTGTAAGGCTGCATAACATAGGAGCGTATCTGGTTTCCAAAGTTGATATCCCGGACTTCACCCCTGATATCCGACATTTTCTCTGCCTGTTCCTGCTGTTTCATGAGATACAGCTTGGATTTGAGCATCTGCATTGCCTTGTCTTTATTCATATGCTGGGATCGCTCATTCTGGCACTGTACCACGATGCCGGTCGGCAGATGCGTGATCCTCACCGCAGACGAAGTCTTATTTATATGCTGTCCGCCTGCACCGCTGGACCGGTAGGTGTCGATCTTCAGATCATCGTCATTGATCTCAATATCAATATCTTCCTCAATGTCGGGAATTACGTCGCAGGATGCAAAGGACGTCTGACGTTTTCCTGCCGCATTGAACGGAGAAATACGCACAAGGCGGTGGACTCCTTTTTCCGAGCGCAGATAGCCATAGGCATTCTCTCCCTTCACTTCAAAGGTAACCCCTTTGATTCCGGCCACATCGCCTTCCAGATAATCCAGCTCTTCTACATCGTATCCTTTCTTTTCTGCCCATCTTGTATACATACGGTACAGCATGCCCGCCCAGTCACAGGACTCTGTGCCGCCTGCTCCTGCATGGAGCGTCACGATGGCATTGTCTTTGTCATACGGGCCTGTCAGGAGCGTACTGATTCTAAGCTCTTCGAAAGTCGCTTCGAACGTTTCCAGCTCCGCCTCGATCTCTTTTGATGTCTCCTCATCCGGCTCTTCCTCGCTCATCTCGATGAGCAGCAGCATATCCTCGTAATCCGAGCAGAGCTGTTCGATCTCTTTGACAGAATCCTCGAGACCTTTCAGTTCTTTCATCACGTGCTGGGAAGTCTCCGGATCATCCCAGAATCCGGGTTCCTCCAGCCTTTTCTGCAATTCTTCAATTCTGAGTTTCTTTGACGCTAAGTCAAAGTGAATCCCTCAAATCTTTCAGCGGTTCTTCATATGCAGTCAGTCTTGACTTTAATTCATCTAATAAAACCACCTTATTCACCTCTTTCATAACCATTATTATTTATAATAAAATTGTATTTATCCGTTATGTGCAGCTTTATCCGACTTTCTTCCTGCCGCAGCACTGCTTGTATTTCTTTCCACTGCCGCACGGACACGGATCATTCGGATATATTTTCTTTTCCGCCCGTTTCTTCGGCGCGCGTGCAGATGTATCGTCCTTGTTGGTTCCGGTTACCTTTGCAACTTCTTCACGCTCCACTTTCTGCTCGACGCGGATATGGAACAGTGTACGGATAGTCGTCTCCGCGATCATGTTGGTCATCTCACCGAACATATTGTAGCCTGTCATCTTATACTCGACAAGCGGATCCCTCTGACCATACGCCTGCAGTCCGATTCCCTGACGGAGCTGATCCATATCATCGATATGATCCATCCATCTTGCATCGATAACTTTCAGGAGCACGACACGCTCAATCTCACGAATCTGTTCAGCCTCGGGAAATTCAGCCTCTTTCGCCTCATATGCTTTGACGGCGCGCTCTTTCAAAAGGTGTTTGAACTCTTTCTGCCTCATATTCCGGCACTCCTCAGGTGAAGGAAGCTCCATCTGCGGAATCACATTATGAAGATTTACGTCAAGGCCTTTTATATCCCAGTCTTCTGCATCTGCTTCCGGCGATGCAAAGCGGTCTGTGATGTTCTCCACATATTCAGTGATCATATTATAGATCGTATCCCGCATGCTCTCACCGTCGAGTACTCTGCGCCTCTCGCCGTAAATAATTTCCCTCTGCTCATTCATAACCTGGTCATACTCGAGAAGATTTTTACGGATACCGAAGTTGTTGATCTCCAGTTTCTTCTGTGCGGACTCGATCGCATTGGAAAGCATCTTATGCTCGATCTGTTCTCCCTCCTGAACACCAAGTGCGTTAAATACGCTCATCAGACGCTCGGAGCCGAACAGCCGCAGCAGATCATCTTCCAGAGAGATATAGAAACGGGATTCTCCCGGATCTCCCTGACGGCCGCTTCGACCGCGGAGCTGGTTATCGATACGCCTTGACTCATGACGTTCCGTACCTATAATCTTAAGGCCGCCCGCTTCCCTTGCAGCATCATCCAGCTTAATATCTGTACCACGCCCCGCCATATTGGTGGCGATAGTCACGGCACCGTGGACACCTGCATCAGCGACGATCTCCGCCTCCTGTTCATGGTACTTTGCATTCAGCACGTTATGCTTAATTCCCTCTTTTTTCAGCATTCCGCTTAACAGCTCAGACACTTCAATCGTGATCGTGCCGACCAGAACAGGCTGTCCTTTTGCATGAGCCCGTTTCACTTCATCAATAACAGCCCTGTATTTTTCTTTCTTCGTCTTATATACGGCATCCTCAAGATCCACACGCTGTACCGGCTTATTGGTCGGGATCTCTATAACGTCCATGCCATATATATCACGAAATTCTTTTTCTTCCGTGAGCGCCGTACCTGTCATACCGCTCTTTTTGTCGAATTTATTAAACAGATTCTGGAATGTTATCGTCGCCAGGGTCTTACTCTCACGGCGCACCTTCACATGCTCCTTCGCCTCGATTGCCTGATGGAGTCCGTCAGAATACCGGCGTCCCGGCATAATACGTCCGGTAAACTCATCCACGATCATGACTTCTCCCTCAGGAGTCACGACATAATCCTGATCCTTAAACATCAGGTTGTGGGCACGAAGTGCAAGAATAATATTATGCTGGATCTCCAGATTTTCAGGATCCGCCAGATTTTCTATATGGAAAAACTGCTCAACTTTTTTGACTCCGTCTTCTGTCAGGTTGACAGTCTTCTCTTTCTCATTGACGATAAAATCTCCTGTCTCCTCGATCTCCTCACCCATAATGGCATTCATCTTGGAAAACTCACCGCTGGCTTCTCCGCGCTCAAGCTGACGCGCCAGAATATCACACGCCTCATACAGCTTGGTAGATTTACCGCTCTGTCCGGAAATGATCAGAGGCGTTCTTGCCTCGTCGATCAGCACGGAATCGACCTCGTCGATAATGGCAAAATGAAGTCCTCTCTGAACGAGCTGCTCTTTATATATGACCATATTATCACGCAGATAATCAAATCCGAGCTCATTGTTAGTGACATAAGTAATGTCACAGTTGTAAGCCTCACGTCTCTCCTTATTATCCATGCCGTTTAACACGACTCCTACTGTCAGGCCGAGGAATTCATGAACTTTTCCCATCCACTCCGCATCACGTTTCGCCAGATAGTCGTTGACTGTGACTATATTGACGCCTTTACCTTCCAGTGCGTTCAGATATGCGGGAAGTGTGGAAACAAGTGTCTTACCTTCACCTGTCTTCATCTCGGCGATTCGGCCCTGATGCAGGATGATGCCGCCGATAAGCTGCACTCTGTAATGACGCATTCCAAGTGTTCTGAATGCAGCTTCTCTCACAACCGCATATGCCTCCGGAAGAATATCGTCCAGAGTCTCTCCCTCGCTTAAACGTTTTTTGAACTCTCTGGTCTTTCCCTTTAACTCCTCATCAGACAGAGCCTTTATCTCAGGCTCCATAGCCTCGATCCTGTCAACAATAGGGTAGATCCTCTTCAGTTCGTTCTCACTGTGGGTGCCGAAAATCTTCTCTATAATACCCATATTACCTAATTAACTCCTTAATAAATAATCTCGCAGGGGCACATTGCCTCAATGCACTTACGTTTTCCATTTTAGCACTAACCAAATGGTAATTCAACAAGTTCATAACTTGTTTACATTTACAGGTTACTGTCAAGTAATCGTTGGCAACTTTCTTTTTGATTTATCTTTTCTGTTCAA
>ERZ1643247.180-NODE-180-length-84262-cov-31.385894_pt1 | contig 84262 bp, 65 predicted proteins | sample MGYA00579264_ERZ1643247 | MGnify/ENA primary metagenome ERZ1643247 (study PRJEB29033, sample SAMEA4952262) | chicken gut metagenome | biome: Broiler Chicken; feature: Gastrointestinal Tract; material: Caecum | place: Ireland | collected 2018 | study: Broiler... | reverse complement strand
CGCGCAGAAATTGTTTTATATTCACGCGTTCCTCGGCGAGTCGACGCCTGCGGAACGCCGTGATTTTAGGAAAACCCCAACCAAAACGCGCTATCGGCAGATAGCGCGTTTTCTGTTCGGGGGTTTCCTCGCTGCGGCATATTTAGGGGCACGCCGCTGTAAAACGCGCACCGCCTTCACCTTTCCTGCAAAATAAAAGCGCGCATCGGGCAGATGCGCGCTTTTCAGTATGTCAAAAATTTATTCCCCGAACAGGGAAAAGACGGCATCTCTGCGGCGGAAACTGTCGGAAATGTTTTCCAGCCGCCCGCGCAGGGCCTCGCCCTGTGCGTCGGTGGTCAGGCTGTATTTGCATTCGCCGCGGGCAAAGTACACGCTGGCGCCCGCGCCTTCCTCCCGCACATAAAATTTGACGGACCCGATCTCCACCGCCTCGCTCTCCATAAAGTCGTCGGCAAAGCCGAGCGAATCGAGGTCGATGCCCCGTGCCTCGGCGTACACTTCCGTCTCGTCCTCGCCGTCGCCGTAGGCGGCATACCACACCACCTCGGTGCCGGCGGCGTAGTTTGCCGTGTCCTCCGTCAGGGTATACACCATAAACTCGCGCACTTCGTCCTCGGCGAGCCATGGAAAGGTGTCCTGCCCGTCAAAGGCGCGGCGGCTGGCATACACCTGCGAGGAGGTGAGTGTATCCGCCGTCAGCTGGGTGCCCGCGGGGGTGCGCAGCCACAGCAGCAGCCCCACGCACAGGGCGATGAGCACCGCCGCCGTTCCCAAAAGCAGGGCAGTATTCCTCCCCGCGCCGCCCGCGCTTCGCGCGCTGCCTGCGGCAGGGCCGGCCGTTTGCAGGGCGGGCACGGCTTCGGGCGCGCGCACGCGGGCTGTTTGCAGCTCCGCCTTGGCGGCGTCCGTTACCCGCGCGGGCGGGCGTTCGCATTCGTATGCGGAAAGCAGCGCCGAAAGCTGCGCGTCTTTTTGTTCGTTCTTTGGTTTCATATCCGTCCCCTCGGCTTCTCGTTACAATATATTAACCGTCGGCGTCTCCGTTTTGTCCACGGCTTTGCAGCATTTGCCGCATTTTTTGTTCCGAACGGCCGATCTCTTTCTGTACATACGACTTCGACTTGCCGACCTCTTTGGCGATCTCGCGCACGGTCATATCCAAAAAATATTTCAGGTAGATGACCTTGCGCTGCGCCGAAGTCAAACTTTGCAGCAGGCTCTCGGCCAAAAGGCGGTCGCAGGCGCGCTCTTCGCAGTCCTGCCCGTCGGCGAGGTTGTAAAATTCGTCGATGTTCGCCGCCTTATGCCTGTCTATTTTGGCGATGGCGCAGTTGCGCACGATGCGCAGCACCCACGCCCGCGGGTTGGTGCCCGGGCGGTAGCCGCGTATGCCGCGCACGATGCGGATGAAGGCGTCCTGCACCGCGTCTTCGGCGGCGGCCCTGTCGCCCGTCACGGCGCGCGCCGCGGCGAGCATCGCCCCGCCCAGATGTTCGTACAGCAGGTCGCAGCCCGCCCCGTCGCCTGCGGCGATCAGCGAAAGCGCGTATTCGGTTGTGCCCTGTTCCTGCTCCATGCGCTCTTTTTTCTCCTACCCGCTTTCGCATTGTCGCGGGGCGCCTTTTTTACGCCCCGCTTTTGCGGCGCTCCTGCTTTGCCCCGCTTTGGCGTCGCGCCCGCTTTTGCGTCGCCTTGGCGGCCTTTTTTTCTGCCCGTGCGCGCCGCGCGTTTACCGCGCCCGCATTCGGGCGATACTGTATATGCCGCCCGCAGCGGGAAACGCTCCTTTTCTTTTTGTGTTAAGAAGGAAAGCCGCGCCCCGCTTTTGTGCGTGGCAGTTCTTTGTTTTCGACAAGTGTAACATATTTTATTGAAAAAGTAAACGCCGATGCGCCCGTTTGCCGCCCGCCGCCCGTTATTTTACAAAATTATCACACAAACAACGTGGACAAACCGCCCCGCGGCGCGGTTATTCAGGTATCAGGGCAGGGGCAGAGCGGACGCCGATCGCTTCGGCCCCGCCCTGCCGGGCCGCGGCGGGCAGGCTTTGCGGAGAGGTGCTTGAGCCTCCTTCGGCTTGCCCTGCCGGGAGAGGCGTTTGTGCGCCCTTCGGCTTGCCCCGCCGCTTTGGCCCGGAAAAAATCCGCAAGGAGGTAAGGCGGCTTCTGCCGCCCGATATCACATGAAAAAGAAACCTACGCTCTACATCATCGTCTTCGCCGTCTGGGCGGGCTGCGCGGCGCTGCTCGCCGTTTGCCTGGCGCAGCTTTTGCCTGCCGTGGCGGGTGAGCCGTGGCGGCGGGGGCTGATCGCAGCCCTTCTCGCGCTCAATACCGCCATCTTAGCGGCGCTGTGGCTGGGCAGCATCAAAGACCTCGTCTTCTCCCTCGCCTACGCCCTGCGGCGCAAAGCGCTCACCCGCGCCTTACAGCGGCAGGCGGCGGAAGGGGAACGCGCCCTGGCGGGGGCTGCGGAAGGGGATCGCGCTTCGGCGGAGGCGGCAGAGCCCCTGCCCCGCGTGCTCCTCTTGTACTGCACCTGCAACGACTTCAACGAACAGGCGCTCAGCCGCTGCCGCCGCCAGAATTACGGCAATTGCAAGACGGTCATCTTAGACGACAGCACCGACCCCGCCTACAAGCGCGCGGCGGCAAAGTACGCCCTGCACCATTCCAATGTAGAAGTTGTGCGGCGGCAGGACCGCAGCGGCTACAAGGCGGGCAACCTCAACAACTACCTGCGCGGCCGCAGCGATTACGACTATTTTGTGGTGCTCGACAGCGACGAGGTGATCCCGCCCGACTTCATCTCCAAAGCGCTGCGCTATTTTGCGGCGGATGAAAATTGCGGCGCCGTGCAGGCGCGCCATGTGGCTTCGGAAGGGAAGAACATGTTCCAGCGGCTTTTGGGCAGAAGCGTGGCGGGCAACGGCCGCACCGTACAGGTGATCAAAAACTTTTACGGCGCCAACGCCCTGCTCGGCCACGGCATGATGATCTCCCGCCGCTGCTACCAGAGGGCGGGCGGGTTTCCGCATGTGGTGGCGGAAGATATCTCCTTCGCCGTCGAGATCCGCAACGCCGGCCTTTCCATCCTCTATGCGCCCGATATCGAGTGCAGCGAAGAATTCCCTTCTTCCTACCTCGCCCTCAAAAAGCGGCAGTGCAAGTGGACGCAGGGCAATTTGGAGTATATGAAGCGGTACAGCGGCCAGATCTTTTCCGCCAAAATGGCGTGGTTTGAAAAGGCGGACATCATCCTCTCCCATTACAGCCTGCCCGTCGTGCCCGTGCTCAGCTTTTTGCTGACCGTCTGCACCGTCGCCCTCGGCTTTTTGGGCTACCCCGTCATCGGCTACGCCCTGGCGGTGTACGCGGTGATGCTGCTGTTTTTGTGCTCGCCCATGCTGCCCGACCTCTTCCTCTGCCGCGGCAAGACGAATTTTTTGCTGCTCGTGCCTTATTTTATCGTCAACGTGGCCACGTACGCCTCCCTCGCGCCCATGATGCTGCGCACGGTGGCGCTGGGGCTGCTGGGCAAAAAGGCGGTGTTCCTCATCACCCCGAAAGGGGAAGGCCGCACCACCGTCAAACAGGCGTTGGCGGGCACTTGGGGCTCCGTCGCCTTCGCCCTCGTCGTGGGCGGCATGGCGCTGTGGGCGTGCGGCAGCATTTTGCCCGTCATCTTCATCTTTGCAGGCTGCCTCGCCGCACCCTTTTTGGCGCTGCTCTCCGATTGGGAGCTGAAAGAGCGCAATGCGGGGCGCGGCAGACGCCCCGCCGCGGCGATGCAGGCAAACGCCCCGCTCGCCCCCGCGGCGCCCATGGCGGCGAATGCCTCGTTTGCCTCTGCGGCGCCCCTGCCTGCAAACGCGGCCCTCGCCTCCGCCAAGCGCCGCCGCCGCACGAGACAGGCGGCGTGAAATTCTCACGATTTGTTTTGAGATGACGCTGTTCACGAAAATCTCGGCGGGCTGCCGCCTGCGATTTTCCGTGATTCAGGGGGAAACCTGCCGTGCGTTGCCGCGCAATTTTGCGCGGCATACTGGCGGCGGTTTCTCCCCTCTGCGCCTCGTCGCGCCAAGGCGCCATGGCAGGCGGCGCGCTGCGCTTGCCGCCTTGCCCGCTGCGCCTGCCGCTCCTCTTTCCCAAAAATCTCGCTGCGCTGCGATTTTCGGGAGCCCTGTTTATTTTCAGGGCACACCCTTGATAAAACGCGCGGCGCATTCACCTCCATCCAAACCAAGTCAAAGCAAAAGGGACCCGCCCTGAAAGGCGTCTTTTGCGCGCCTTGGGGACTCATTGCAATACCTCTGTGGGTATTGCTGCTTCGTCTGTCGCCCCAATCCATCGCAAAATGCGCTCTTTCAGGGTGCGAAGCAATCGCAAGCGGATAAATTGCCGCAGATGCAAGGCAAAGCCCGCAGGTAATATACAGACATATTACCAAGGGCTTTAACGCCGCAGATGTGGTGAGATACCCGCTTCCGATCGGATCCTCTTTGCTTTGGCTTGGTTAAGCTCATAAGGGAAACGAGGCAAAAATGTGATTTTTCCTTTTTTGAGTATTCATTTGAAGCAATAGAGAGTTACGGACAGCCCCGCACGGCGGGGCGCGCGGGTGCCTGCTTTTTTCATTTGTCATCCTGAGCGAGCGAAGCGAGTCGAAGGATCTCTGAAAACGATACCGTCCTCAATTTTACATTCTACACTTATCATTTTACATTCCAGAGACCCTGCACGCCGCAAAAGTTGTTTTTATGGCGAAGGGCGCTCAAAGCTGCTTTCTCATGCGCACATGCGGGCAGCCTTCTTCGTCGAACACCTCCGAACAGGCGGTGTACCCGCACCGCCCGTAAAAGCCCGCCGCGCGCACCTGGGCGCAGAGCACGCAAGCTTTGGCGCCCGCCTCTTTGGCGGCCGTTTCCGCCGCCGCCAACAGCCGCGCCCCCGCGCCGCGCCCGCGCAGGGCGCGCACCACCGCCACGCGGCCGATGTGCGCTTCCTGCCCTTCCGGCCAAAAGCGGCAGGTGCCCGCAGGTTCGCCGCCAAAGAGCAGCAAAACGTGCTTCGCTTTTCCGTCGCGCTCGTCAAACTCCTGCACAAAGCCCTGTTCCCGCACGAACACCGCCTCGCGGATGGCCTTCGCCGCGGGCGGCAGGCGGTCGTATATCTCTACCGTAAACTCTGCGCCGTCCGCTGCGGGCGGCGCTCCTTTTTTTGTCTCCATGCCAAAAGTATAGCGCACTTTGCCGCCAAAGGCAAGGCTCTTTTGCAAATTCCGCTCTTTTCCGCACAAAACCCGCCCGATCCGGCATAGGATGTAGCGATTTTTCTTTTTGCAGGAAGGAGGCAGGCATGGCAGACTACACGGTGCTTTCGCCGCAGACGTGCACCATTTCCGCCCGCGCCCGGATCGGCGCGGGCGCGGTCATCTACCCCAATAACCACATTTTGGGCGGCAGCGTCATCGGCGAGCGCGCGGTTCTGTATCCCGGCAACATCGTGGAAGACAGTTTTGTAGGCGGCGGCGCGCGTCTGATGGCCAGCGTGCTGCGCGGCGCGCGCGTGGGGGCGGGGTGCGAGGTAGGACCCTTCTCGCACCTGCGGCAGGGGGCGGAGCTGGGCGAAAATTGCCGCGTGGGCAGCTTTGCCGAGGTCAAAAATTCCCGCCTCGGCGCGGGGTGCAGGGCGGCACACCTGGCGTACATCGGCGACGCCGACCTGGGCGAGGGCTGCAACGTCGGCTGCGGGGCGGTCTTTTGTAATTTTGACGGAAAGAAAAAGCACCGTACCCGCGTGGGCAAAAACTGCTTTATCGGCGCCAACGTCAACCTGGTGGCGCCCGTCGCGGTGGGGGAGGGGAGCTTTATCGCCGCCGCCACCACGGTGACGGCGGATGTGCCTGCGGGCAGCTTTGTCATCGGCAGGGCGCGGCAGAGCGTCAAAACAAAAAGGGGGGAAGAGGCATGAGCGAACCGTCTTGTGAAAAAGCTGCGCCCGCACGTTCGGGCGGCGCGGAAAAACTTGCGGAGGGCGACCCCGCCCGCCCCGAAGGAGCTGTTTCCGTCCGCTTCGGCACCGACGGCATCCGCGGCATCGCCGGGCGGGAGCTGACGGCGCGCACCGCCTTTGCCCTGGGCTGCGCCCTGTGCCGCCTGTACCCTTCGCCCCGCGTGGTGGTGGGGCAGGATACCCGCACCTCGTCGGATATGCTCGCCCACGCCGTGGCGGCGGGGGTGGCGGCGGGGGGCGGGCAGGCGATCTTGGGCGGCGTGCTCCCCTCGGCGGCGGTCTCTTTTTTCGTCTTGCAGGAAAAGGCGGCCTGCGGCGTGGTCGTTTCCGCCTCGCACAACCCGCCCGCCTATAACGGCTTGAAGGTGTTCGGCGGCGGCGGGGCAAAGCTGTCCGAAGGCGACGAGCGCCGCTTGGAGCGCGAAATGCTCTCCCCCGTCTGCGCCCCGCCCCTGTCGATGGGCGGCGTGCGGCGGCTGCAAAAAAAGGGCGCGTATCTTGCACGCCTTGTCTCCCTCGCGCCCTGCGCTCTCGCGGGGAAAACGTTCGTGATCGATTGCGCCAACGGCGCCGCGTCCTTGTTTGCGCCCCGCCTGTTCCGCCGCCTGGGGGCGCGCGTCTTTTCTGTCGGCTGCGGCGCGGGGAAAGGCATCAACTGCGCCTGCGGGGCGCTGCACCCGCAGCGGCTGTGCGCGGAGGTGCAAAGGCGCGGGGCAGACGCGGGCTTTGCCTACGACGGCGACGCCGACCGCCTCATCGCCAGCGACGAGCGCGGGGAGATCGTCGACGGCGACGGCATCCTCTACGCCCTCGCCTGCGCCGCCAAAGCGGAAGGGAAGCTGCCGCGCGGCCTCGTGGTCGGCACCGCTTACACCAACGCGGGGGCGGAGCGGGCGCTGGCGGCGCGGGGCATCCGCCTGCTGCGCGCCCCCGTGGGCGATAAGTTCGTCGCCGCCCGCATGCGCGAAAGCGGCGCCGCGCTCGGGGGCGAACAGTCGGGGCATATCCTGCCGGCGTGTTCCCCCGCGGGCGATGGCATCCTCGCCTCGCTGTTTCTGGCGGCGCTGCTGCGGCGGGGGAGCCTTTCGGCGCTGTGCGCCCTGCCCCGCCTGGCGCAGGTGCACATCGGCGTGCGCCTGCCGCCCTCCGCCTGCGGGGCGAGCGTTCGCTGTACATACGGAACAGAGGGAAGGGGCAGAGGGCAGGGTGCGCCGCCTTCTTCCTTCCCAAATAATAATCGGGAAGAAGGGGAAGGCGCGGCGGAAGATCCTTCCCAAACAAAGACGGCAGAGGCGGTTGCAGACATCGAGGCAGAGACGGCAGAGACCTTTGCGGACATCGAGGCAAAGACGGGGGCGCGGCTGGTGGTGCGCCCTTCGGGCACCGAGCCCGTGGTGCGCGTGTTTGCCGAGGCGGAGAGCGAGGCGGCCGCCCGCCTTGCGGCGGAAGAAGCGGCGCGGGCGGTATTGCAGCGCCTGCAATAAGCGGCGCGAGGGGTCGAGGACGGCGGCGCAAGGGAATGAACGGCGTGGGGCTTGAGATCGGCGGAAGGAGGGAACGGATATGTGCGGCATCGTCGGCTGTGTGGCAAAAGAGGGGTGTTATCAAAGGCTGTTTACCGCCCTGCGGCGGCTGGAATACCGCGGGTACGATTCCGCAGGCGTCGCCTTCCTCGGCGAAGGAGGCCTTTGCGTGCGCAAACGGCGGGGCGGGGTCAAAAATATCGAAGGCGAGCCCATTGCAGGCAGTGCGGGCATCGGGCATACCCGCTGGGCCACGCACGGCGCCCCGTCCGACGCCAACGCCCACCCGCACCTGTGCGGCAAGTTCGCCCTCGTGCACAACGGCATCATCGAAAACGCCGCGGCGCTGCGCGCCGAACTGGAAAGGGCGGGCGATTGCTTTGTGTCGCAGACGGACAGCGAGGTCATCGTCCATCTCATCGCCGGGGCGTATGCGGGCGGCGATACAAGCGGCGCGTATGTCCGTGAGGGCGGCGGTACGGCTGTTTGCGCGGGCGGCGGTACGGCTGTTTGCGCGGGCGGCGGTACGGCTGTTTGTGCGGGCGGCGGGCAAGTTTGCGGGGGTGCCCACGCCGATACGGGCGAGAGTGTAAAAGTTTGCGGCGGCGGGCAGGAGGCGGCGTGCGCAAAGGCGGGCGGCTTTTTCGCGGCGGTGGCGGCGGCGTGCGCGCGGCTGCAGGGCTCGTACGCCATCGCCGTGCTCTGTGCCGACTGCCCCGAACAGATGGTCTGCGCCAGGCGGGGCAGCCCGCTCGTCGCAGGCGCGGGCGAAGGGGCGCTGTATGTATGCAGCGACGTTCCCGCCCTCGCCGGGCTCGCCTCGTACGTCTGCCCCGCGGCGGACGGCGAATTCATCCACATCTGCAATGGCCGCATCCGCTTTCTGCGGGCGGACGGGGCCGAGGCCGCCAAGACCTTTTCTTATCTGCCGCCACAAACGCCCGCCCCCGCGCCCGAAGGCTGCCGCATGCTCGCCGAGATCGCCGAAACCCCGCGCGCCCTGCGCGATACGCTCGCCTGCCTGCGCGAGGTCAACTTTTTGCCGCACGCCCGCCGCTTCGCACGGGCGGAGCGGGTGTTTGCCGTCGCCTGCGGCACGGCGTACCATGCGGCGCTGGGCTTTGCCGCCGCGCTGGAAGGGTCGGCGGGCATCCCCGTGCTGCACTGCCGCGCTTCCGAATTTTTCGCGCGCGCACCCCTCGTGCGGGCGGGTGAGCCCGTCGTCGCCGTCAGCCAGAGCGGCGAAACGGCCGATACCCTTGCGGCGGTGCGGCTGGCCAAAGAGCGGGGCGCCTTCGTCATCGCCGTCACCAACGCGCCCCTTTCCACCCTCGCCGCGGCAGCAGACCTGTGCGTGCCTCTGTGCGCGGGGCCGGAAGTCGCCGTCGCCGCCACCAAAAGCTATACCTGCCAGCTGCTGTGCCTGTACTACCTCGCGGCGCAGGTCTGCTACTTCCGCGGCGGCTGCTTTCCGCCCTGGTTCGGGCAGCTTTCTTCCCTGCCCGCGGCATGCGCGCAGGCGTTCGGGCTGTTCCCCGCCGTCGATGCCCTCGCTTCCCGCCTGCAAGAGGCTCGGGGCATGTATTTTTTAGGAAGGGAACAAGACCTGTTCACGGCCATGGAAGGCGCGCTGAAGGTCAAAGAGATCGCCTACGTCTTCGCCGAAGGCTACCCGGCGGGGGAACTCAAGCACGGCTCGCTGGCGCTGGTGGAAGAGGGCTTCCCCGTGGTCATGGCGGCAACGCGGCGGGCCTTATTGCAAAAGTGCGCGGATACGCTGGCAGAAGTGTCCGCCCGCGGCGGCTATACCGCCCTGTTTTCGCAGTACGAGGGCTGCGCTTCCGACTTTTTCTGCCGCCTGCCCGCCGTGTGCGAGCCGCTCATGCCCGCCGTGGCGGCGGTGCCGCTGCAATACCTCGCCTGCCGCCTCTGCCTTCTGCGCGGGCACGAGCCCGACCGCCCCCGCAATCTGGCAAAGAGCGTGACGGTAGAATGACCTTTGTTCACACAATTCTCGCCGCGACGGCGGCTGCGAATTGTCGTGATTTGAAAGACAACCCGACGTTCGCGTATGCTACGCAACGCTCTGCGTCCGGTTTTCTCTCTTTGCGCGGCATTTAGGGGCACGTTTATTATAAAACGCCGCGCAAATTCACTCTTTCTGCAAGAGCCGCAGGTATGCGGCAAATGGGGTGCGCGGGCGCAAAAGTGTGATTTTGCTTGCGCGAGAATTTTTTAGAAAAAGTATCCAAAATTTTACATTCTACATTTTACACTTTACATTTATGCGCGTGAGTGCGCGAGCGCAAAAATGTGATTTTGCTTGCGCAGATGATTTTATTTCATCCTCAATTTTACATTCTACATTTTACATTTTTGTGCGGCGCGGCGCTAATTTCTTTCAATGCTTTACAAAGCAGATTTTTCATGGTATACTATCGGTATCAACAAGAGAGTCCGCTTTTATTTTTATGGAAAAGACAAACGTCATGCGCCTGTTAGAGGCAAAAAAGATACCCTATACCGGCTTTGCATACCCGCCCGAGATCACGGACGGGCAGCAAGTGGCGGCGGCCCTCGGCGAAGACGTGCGCGCCGTGTTCAAAACGCTGGTCACCGTCTCCGATAAGGGCAAATACTTCGTGTTCTGCGTGCCCGTGTGCGCCACGCTCGACTTAAAGGCCGCCGCCAAGGCGGCGGGGGCAAAGTCGGTTGCCATGATCCGCCAGCGCGAGCTGGAGCCGCTCACCGGCTATGTGCACGGCGGCTGTTCGCCGATCGGCATGAAAAAGCGCTTCCCCACCTTTATCGACGAGTCCGCCGAAGGGCAAGAAGCTATCTATGTCAGCGCGGGCAGGCTCGGGCATCAGGTGCGGTTATCGCCCGCAGACCTCGCCGCCTTTGTGGGGGCGCGGTTTGCGCCCGTGGCGCAGGCGGAAGAATAGGGGAGAGAGGATATGGATGCAAATGCGAAAGCCGCCCTCGCCGAGCCGTTTTACTACGCCCTGCTGGGCACGGCGGCGGGGCTTGCCGTGGGCGCGGTCATCGTCCTGTTCGGCAGGGGATTGGAATTCTGCGTCGCTTTCGGCGCGGCGCACTTTCCGCTGTATGTGTGGTTTTTGCCCGCCGTGGGCGTGCTCACCGCGGCGATGCTCCGCCGCTTCGGCAGGGGCGGCATCGGCATGGCGGCGGCATTCCGCGCCTCGCGCGGCGAAGGCAAGGGCTTCCCTTTACGCAACGCCGCCTTCCAGTTCGCGGGGGCGTGGAGCGCGCACCTGTTCTGCGCCAGCGTGGGCAGAGAGGGCGCCGGCATCCAGATCGGCGCTGCCGTGGGCGAGTCTATCGGCGCGCGCGTGCCCCTGCAGGGGGCGGACAAGATCTTGCTCATCGCCGGCATGGCGGCGGGCTTTTCCGCCCTGTTCGGCACCCCCGTCTGCGCCCTGTTTTTCGCTTTGGAAGTGACCGTCGTCGGCGCCCTGCGCCTGCGGGCGCTGGTGGCGGCGGGCTTTGCCTCCTTTGCCGCCTACCTCGTCGCCCTCTCCTGCGGCTTTCTGCACGCCGCCGAGGGGATCGAGCTTGCCGTGCAGCCGGGCGTGTCGCTGTTTGCGCGCGTCGCCGTCCTCGGCGGGGCGTGCGGGCTGACGGGCCTGTTGTTCTGTTTTTTGCGCCGCTGTTTTTCTTCTCTGTTCGGTGCCTGCAAAAACGCATACCTCCGCGCGGCTGCGGCTGGCCTGCTGCTGGCGGGGCTCTTGTACCTCACGGACGGGCGGTATTCGGGCCTCGGCACCAATCTCATCGGCTTTGCCATGGAAGGAGCGGCTTCCCCCGCCGATTTTGTATTGAAGATGGCCTTCACCGCCGCCTTCCTCTCCGCCGGCTTTTTGGGCGGCGAAGTGACCACCTTTTTCGCCGCCGGCGCCTGCCTCGGCTGCTGTTTGGGCGGCTTTTTGGGCATCCCCGCAGAGCTTGCCGCCTGCATCGGCTACGCCGCCGTGTTCGGCGCCGCCACCAACACCCTCATCGCCCCCGTATTTTTGTGTGTGGAACTGTTCGGCGGCGGCATTTTGCCCTACGCCGCCGTCTGCTGCGTGGCGGCGTATCTGTGCAACTTCGGCCATTCGGTGTACGACCAGCGCGTGCGCGAAGACATCGTCCGCCGCGCCCTCGGCGGGCTGCGCAAAAAGCGCCCGCTGCCCCTCCCGCAGCCGCTGTTTGTGGATCGGAAGGGATAGAGCGCCCCGCGACAGATAGGGCGCCCCGCTTTTCCGCTTCCCGCAGCTTTTTCAGGGGATGGAAGGGGCGGCGCGTCCGTCTCGATCTCTTTCCCGCACACGTTTCATATAGGGAAGGGGAAAGAAAGCCTTCCGCGCCTTTCTTCCAAAAACAAAAAGCGGTCGAACGCGTTTTCCTTATCTATAAAAATGCGCAGGACCGCCCGCGCCTTCTTTCTTATAAAAAAATACGCGGCGCAGGGGCATTCCCCAAAAAACAGGAACAATGACCATGGACATCGACCTCACCCCCTGGCGGGGCAGGCGCGTCTGCATCGCCCTTTCGGGCGGGGGCGACTCCGTCGCCCTGTTCGACTGGTGCGTGCGGCATGCCGCCGCCAACAGCATCACGCTCTCCGCCGTGCACGTCGAGCACGGCATCCGCGGCAGCGCCTCGCAAAAAGACGCCGCCTTTATAAATACGTTGTGCGCGCGCGCGTGCGTACCCCTGTTTTGTTTTGCGGAAGACGTCCCCGCCCTCGCCGCCGTTTGGGGCACGGGGCTGGAAGAGGCGGGCAGGCGCGTCCGCTACGCGCGCTTTTGCAAACTGCTGGCGGAAGACAAGGCAGACGTCGTCTTCACTGCCCATCACGCCGGCGACAATGCCGAAAGCGTGCTTTTGAACCTATTTCGCGGCGCATCCCTGGCGGGGGCTGGCGGCATCCGCGCCTTTTTACCGGCGGAAGAGCTTTGCGCCCGCTTCGCGCCCGAATTATTGGCTGTTTCGCCGGCCTCCCCCGAATTTTTGTCGGCGCCCCTGACGGGCGGCGCCCGGGCCGAGCGCCTCGCTCACGGCGGCGACCCGGCTGCTCCCCTGACGGGCGGCGCCCCCTCCCTCGCCGGTAAAGGGGTGGCGCGGCCCATGCTCGCCCTTCCCAAGGCAGAAATCGAGGCCTACCTCGCCGCCCGCGCCCTTACCTGGCGCACCGACGAGAGCAATGCCGATACCTCCTTCGCCCGCAACTTCGTGCGCGCCGCCGTGCTCGCGCCCGCCAAGCAGCGTTTTCCCGCCGCCGAAAAGCACCTCTACGCCTTTTCCCGCCTGGCGCAGGAAGACGAAGCCTTCCTCTCTTCCCTCGCCGCAGCCTGCCTCACAAGGCAGGAAGACGGCTCCTTCCGCATCCCGCAAGAGACGCCCCGCCCGCTGTTCCTGCGCGCCTGCGCCCGCGCCTTCCGCGCTTTGGGGGCGGAAGACGCCTCTCTTTCCTCGTTTGAAGCCGCCGCATCCCTGATCGGCGCCCGCAGCGGCGCAGAGAGAGACCTTCCCTGCGGCGTCCGCGCCGTGCGCGAGTACGGCGCCGTCGTCCTCTTCCGCCCCGCGCCCGCGGCAGACTACGCCTATCCCTTCGCGGAAGGGGAATTTGCCTGCGGCGCCTATACCGTCCGCATCGAGGCGGGCGGCGTTCCCAAAAAAGAGTGCGGCCTCATGCGCCCCCTCTGCTTCGACGCCGCTGCCCTCCCCCGGGGCTGCCTGCTCCGCCCCCGCAGGGCGGGCGATACCTTCACCAAATTCGGCGGCGGCACCAAAAAGCTCAAAGACTGGCTGATCGATCGAAAGATCCCCCGCCGCCTGCGCGATCTTCCCGTCATCGCCTGCGGCGGCACCGTATACGCCGTCTGCGGGGCAGAAATTTCCGAACAGGTCAGGGCGGGCGAAAACGCCTTTCCCTGCACAATAACAATTTATCGCCAAGGAGAAACACAGCAATGCATCCCGATGTAGAAAGCATCCTCTTTTCGCAGCAAGCCATCGCCGAGCGCGTGGCGCAGCTGGGCAAACAGCTCAGCCAAGATTTCGCCTCCACCCGCCCCCTCATGGTCTGTATTTTGAAGGGAAGCATCATGTTCTATGCCGACCTTCTCCGCGCCATGTCTATCCCCGTCGAGCTCGACTTCATGGCCATCTCTTCCTACGGCGCGGGCGCCAAGTCTTCGGGCGAGGTCCGGCTCGTCAAAGACCTCGATACCAAGATCGAGGGCCGCCGCGTCGTCATTGTGGAAGACATCGTAGACGCCGGCTATACCCTCTCGTACTTAAAGCGCATGCTCGCCTCGCGCGGACCCGCCTCCGTCAGCATCTGCGCCCTGCTCGATAAAGTCTCCCGCCGCCAGGTGCCCGTCGAGGTCGAATACACCGGCTTTGAATGCGCCGACGAATTTGTCGTCGGCTACGGGTTAGACTTCGCCCAGCGCTACCGCAACCTGCCCTATATCGGCATTTTGAAAAGGGAAGTGTACGAATAGACCGAATCGAGTTCACGAAATTTCTTTTGAGCTGACGGAAGAAATTGTCGAGATGTTTCACCCCGCGCGCCGCCTGCGCGACGCGCCCCCGCCCTTGCCTTCCCCCTCGGGGGAAGGTGGCGGCGTAGCCGACGGATGAGGGGCGTTCGCCTATTTTCCGCCCGCCCCCCGCGCCGCCTGCGCGACGCGCAATAGCGGAGGGCGCCCGCCCGCACTTGTCGTCCCCGCCCGCCCGCACTTGTCGTCCCCGCCCACCCGCCCCGTTGTCACTACACGCTCCCTGTCATCCCGACCTCGTCGCGCCAAGGCGCCATGGCAGACGGCGCACTTCGTTTGCCGTTTTGCCCGTTGCGCCTGCCGCTCCTCTTCCCAAAAAGTTCTTCGATACTTTTTGGGAGCCCTGTAAAAGCGACCAAGTGGAGGGATCTTGTATAGAACGGTAAGCAGTTCCGAACACGGCTCTATGCATGGCTTCCCCCCTGAGGGACCTGGCGCGGAGCGCCTGATGAGGGGATACCATCCTTGATTTGGGCGCTGTGGATATAGTAAGGTCAGGGCAACCCTCATCCACCGCAAGCGGTCCCCCTTCCCCCTTAAAAAGGGTGAAGGCAAGAGATAGGGGGGAGAAGAGACTGCTTTTGTCATCCCGACCGAGCGAAGCGAGTGGAGGGATCTCAAAAGTAAATGTAAAATTTAGAATGTAGAATGTAGAATTTAGGAAGGGCGGTAAAACATTTTTCAACTCGCCCTCAATTTTACATTTTACACTTTACATTTGAAAAATTTGCGCGCCTCTCCTTTTTTTGTTGACATTTCCCCTTTAATATGTTACTATACACTCCGAGCCGCTCGTAGCGGGCTTTTTAAGCGCGCGCTTTTTTGTGCGTCGGGGCGCTCCCGCGCAAAACGCATCGCAGGGCATCCCCCGTAAAGCAGCGGAAGGCATTCCTTCCCGCAAAAACAAAAAGCAGCGCCGCCTTGGCACACGGCGAGACTGGAAAGAGGAGGTAAAAGCATCTTGTACGCAATTATCGAAAACGGCAACAAACAGTACCGCGTCAGCGAGGGCGATGTTGTCCGCGTCGAAAAGCTGCATGCACAGGTCGGCGAAACCGTCGAATTCCCCGTCGTGATGGTCGGGTCGGAAGACGGCGTCAAGACCGGTGCAGAGGTCGCCGGGGCAAAAGTCACCGCCACGGTCGAGGCGCAGGATAAGTTCAAAAAGATCGTCGTCTTTAAGTACAAAGCCAAAAAGAACGAGCGCAAGAAGCAGGGCCACAGGCAGCCCTTCACCGCAGTGAAGATCGAAAAGATCTCGCTGTAACAAAATTTTTAGGAGGAACAAACACAATGATCTTTATCAATTTGTTTGCTCATAAAAAGGGAACGGGCTCATCCCACAACGGTCGCGACAGCGAGGCAAAACGCCTCGGCGTCAAGCGTTCCGACGGCCAGCCCGTGCTCGCAGGCAACATTCTCGTTCGCCAGCGCGGCACCAAGTTCCATCCCGGCAACAACGTCGGCATCGGCAAAGACGATACCCTCTTCGCCCTCACCGACGGCGTCGTCCGCTTTGAAAGATTGGGCAAAGACAGAAAGCAGGTCAGCGTTTACCAGAACGCGCAGTAAGGGATAGGGAAGCGATAGGGCATCCCGAGCGAGCACGCTTCCTTTTGTCATCCCGACCGAGCGAAGCGAGTGGAGGGATCTTGTACAGAACGGCAAGTCGTTCCGAACACGGCTCCCTTCCGGGGTGTCCCAAAATGTATCTCTAAAACCTTTCAAACGCAGAAAGGGAAGCAAGTAAATTCCCCGTTGTGCAAACAAATACGAAAAAAAGGAAAAATCGCACTTTTTCCTTTTTTCCCTTGTGAGCATACGGATGGAGGTGAAGTCGCCGCGCGTCCTATAAAGGGCGTGCCCTCAAAGGCGCGGCGATGAGGGGAGAAACCGTTGCAGAGCTGCCGAATAGGCAGTGAACAACAGGTTTCCCCCTTGATCTCGACGATTTGTTTTGTCAGCTCAAAACAAATCGTGAGAACGCTCTTCCCCCAATTTTTCTCATAATAGCCATGGTGTAGGCTGCATTGGCGCCTATTGTTATCACCTTTTATGAGAAAATGTAAAAAAATACTTGACATCCCGCACCGCGTTTGTTAAAATATAGGCAAGTATCCATGCGAGAGGCATGCGTACAAAAAAGAAAAAAATATTTAGAAGGAGTTATGAACAAGATGAAGGAACATTTTAGTTCGAGAGTTACCAAACTCTTGGTGATTCTGGCACTGGCCATCGTTGCTTCGGTCATGTTCGTATTCGTCGGCTGTGGTGAGCAACACGTTCATACGTGGACTCAGACTAAGGAACAGGCTGCTACCTGTACTGCAGACGGCTTCATCGAATACACATGCGAAGAATGTGGCGACGTCCGTCAAGAATCTGTTCAGGCGCTGGGGCATCAATGGAAAGACAATGGTGCTTTGCAAACGCATCCGGCAACCTGCACAGAAAGCGGCTACTATTACAAGCTTTGCACGGTTTGCAACTACGAGGAAACTTCCGACCGCATCCCTGCAACCGGGCACACAATTGATTTTAAAGCAGCAACCACGAAAGTAACGCTGCCCACTTGCACGACGGCAGGTTCCATCACTGGTACTTGCGCTGATTGTGGTGCAACGGTGACTTATACTTCCGCGCAGATTGCTGCTGATAAAGACGCTGACGGCCTTAACATCACGATTGCAAATCAGCCTGAAGACAACGTGAAAGTTGGTACGCAGGAGACTCTGTATTATCCGATCGTCAATGGCGTTAAAGGCGACTTCTTGGGCGTTTTGGGTCATGCTTATTTGAAAAATAATACGCATACTTGCGTAGCAATGATTTCTAACGCCGATGAGAGCGTTTTTGGCGAAGATGCTGCAGATGAGGCGACCGAATATTATTACGATTATTGCACTCGTTGCAAGACCGCATTCGAAGTGACTGAGCACGAAGTTCCCGCAGGGAAGTTGCCGTGCGCCGTTGCGAAGGATCCTGTGTCCGGAAAAGATTTGGTAGCAGGGGCTTGCACCGCTGCAATCAATACCGGTGAATATGCGGTAGAAGGTGGGTCTTATGCTTACCAGTGCGAAGATTGCAAAAACTATATCGCTAAAGTTGACCACGATTATCAGCTGATGAGCTTGAAGAGCGGTACGCCGAACGAAGACGATGCTGTTTGGGAAGCTGCTCCTGCAGATGCTGAATTCAGCTGCCTCTACTACGAAGTTTGCGAATGGTGCCATACTGCTCGTATCAGTGCTCCTCACAAGGCAGATAGAGCTGAGGCTACCTGCACCGAAGACGTTGTTTGCGAAGTTTGCAAGAAAGTAATGGCTTCTGCAACAGGTCATGATTTCGATTTAGCTACAACCGTTGCTCCAGAGGGCTTTGGTGATTTTGATTCTGATGAACTTGTCGTCCACGCGACTTGCGTCGCTCCTGCAAAAACCTACGAGGTATGCAAGAACTGCTTGGAGCGTGAGCAGAATGGTCAGGATGTCGAATGGGTCCTGAATGAAAATTATAAGGAAGCCATCTATACAGGCGAAAACGAAGGTAAGCCTTGGGGTCACAGCTATAAAGAAGGTGTCGTTGTGTATGACAATTCTGTTGCAGCTGTTGGTTGTGCGCGCCCTTATTGGTATACTGATGTGTGCCAGAGAGAAGGCTGCACGGAAGAGACCACTGGTCATGTCCGCGTTGAGTTGAAGCCTACGGCTTATACCAAGAGCGGTTCCGGTGAGAATGTCGTCTATACGCCTGTTACCGACAGCACGCTGAAGACAGACGGTACCCTGTACTATATTAAGAATGCTGACGGCGACTATGATTTGGTCGACGTGAGCCTGTATAATGCTAACAAGAAAGATGCGGATACATACTATACCGACGAGAACGGTTATTATAATCGTCAGCCGGGTGGTACGCATGATTGGGGTTATGTTTTCGCTATTGACGTCAACAACGTGCCTATAAATGATACAGATAAAAATAGTGGCAATGTAGCATCGATTGTTGATTATGAGCGCAATGCGTCTCTGAAAGATAAAGGTTTCGTTATGCCTACGTGCAATACTGCAGGTAAGGTTTTGAGGTATTGCCCTAACTGCGATAGTTACGAATGGAACGATATTAGCTTGCAGGCATATCTCGACGGTATGAATGTTGCTGCTGATGCATATGGTACTGCGGCTGATCAGAAGTTCTATCCTGCCTACGAGAATGAAACAGTTGGCGAAACCGTTATCACTGGTGGTAAGTATTTGCAGAAGTATCACGAAGAAAACTTGTTCGGGTGCGGACATGGCGAATGTGTAGTTTGCGAAACCAGAAGCCACGAAGTGCAGTATTCTGTTTCGTTTAAGGTAACGTTGGCGAAGGGCGATTATCAGGGCGTTACGGCTCCGACGATTTCCACCTTCTATGGCTGGACTTGCAAGAACGACGGTGTCGAGAAGAAAGAGCTTGATGAATTTGTTGCTAAGTACCTTAAGGGTGACGACAAGTTCACTTATGAACTTTCGTTGAACGGTACGCCGATTACTGCAACAACTGACAAGATTTGGGTTGCTGTTGGTGATCCTACTTTGTCGCCTGATGCTTATTCGAGCAAGATTACCGTCGATGTAGTTGCTAAGCCTGTTGAGCAGTACACGATCGTGTTTAATACTGATGGTGTGCGTGATGAGATTAAAGCTCTTGCGGGCTTCGATAAGGCGTTTGAAAAGCGCATCGTGTATAAGGCACAGAGTGATAAGTCTCAGGTTATGCCTACGGTCGAAGGCGCACCTACCTTCACTTTCTACTTGGATGCAGCTAAGACTAAGAAGTTGAATGCAAGCACCTACGATTGGAAGGCTCCGGCGGACTTAGTTGGCAACGTTTTGACTATCTATGTCGGCTAATTCGACAGTAGATAGCTTCTAAATCGGTTATCAATATGTAACACAGTTTAGCCCCCCTACCTGAAAAGGTAAGACGATAAATAAAGCCGCTCGGCATCCGCCGGGCGGTTTTATTTTGCCTTCCGCCTATTCGCCCTAACCTTCTTTCCCCACCCGCCCCTCACCTTCCTACCCCACCCACCCGCCCCGCAGCAGAACACACGCGCATGCCTGTCGTCCCCGCCCTCCTACCCCACCCACCCGCCCCGCAGCAGAACACACGCGCATGCCTGTCGTCCCCGCCCTCCCACCCCAAACTCACCACCCGCCCCAACCCATCATCCCCACCCGCCCACCCTAAACTCGTCACCCGCAAGTACTTGCCTTCCCCCTCGGGGGAAGGTGCCGCGCGCCGTTTTCGGCGCGCGGCGGAAGAGGGGCGCCGGGCAAACAATAAGCCAGCCCCCCTCATCAGTCGGCTTCGCCGCCAGCTTCCCCCCAAGGGGAAGCCGAGGCGCATCACCCGCCCGCACTTGTCATCCCCGCCCACCCACCCCAATGTGTCAACACGCTCGAACAAGGAGATCCTTTGATGCGCGCGGGCTTCGCCCGCGCTTACTCAGGATGACAGAAAGGGGGCGCGCCTCAAGGAGACAGGAAGGGGCGGTTTCAAGACGACAGAGAGGGGCGTCATTATACGCCTATGGAATTTTCAAAAAACTTATTGACAAATTAGCTAAAATCGAATATACTATAATTAGTGAAAACGGGAGGTGAAAACATGGCAGTACAGGCGGTAACGGCGACAAAGTTTCAGAATAATTTCGGAAAATTTCTGCAATTTGTGCAGGAGGGGAATGAGGTCGTCATCTTTAAAAACGGAAAAGAGGTGGCGCGGCTGATATCAAAGCAAACTTCGCGCCAGTTTTTGGTAGATTCGCTGGCGGGCATTCTCAAAAACGATACAGACGAAAAGGAGATCACCGAAGAGCGGGTGCGCGCGCATGAAGATCCTGATCGACACTAATGTGCTGTTAGACGTGCTGTTTCGGCGAGAAAAGTTTTTCGATCATTCGCGCAGCGTGCTGCTGCTCTGTGAGATCGGCTTGGTCGAGGCGGTCGTTTCGGCGATGTCTGTTCCCAATATCATCTATATCATGCGCAAAGAGCTGGCGCGGGAAGAGATCGAAAAGGTGCTGCTGACCATCGGCGCCATCGCGGCGGTGGAGCCGCTGACCTTTGAAGACCTGCGCGCGGCCGCGCTGGGCGATTTTGCCGATTTTGAAGACGGCGTGCAGCACGCCTGCGCGCTCCGCTGCAAGGCGGACTGTATCGTCACGCGCAACGTCAAAGATTTTGCCCCCGGCAGCATTCCCGCCATCTCTCCCCAAGACTTTTTAGAAAAGTTTTTAGGTGATAGGCGCTCGCCTTGACAGGCAAGAAGGCGGGCATTTTCGCCTTAGTTATGAGCCACGGCTTCCTATTGGGAAGCCGTGGCTCTTTGTCTGCACGGCGGGGCGCATAACAGGCGGGCAGTTGCGCAAACTGCCCTTGTGGAAAAGAAAGATCGGCCGGGGCAGCCGGCGTCAGACAAGCAAAACAAATATTCGGAAGAGCCGCCGAAAAAGGCGCAGGGCGGGCAGCCGGCGTCGGAACAAAATGCCGCGCAGGGCGCGTTAAAAAATAGCGCCGCGCATAAGGAAAACGCCGATCAAGCAGCCGCCGATGGGCAGATAACGGAGTGGGGCGTGAAACGGGCAAAGGGAAGCGCCGCCGGCACGGCCGCCGCGGAGACTTCAAAAGAAAAAGCAGCCCGTGCCGCCGATGTGCAGGCAACGGAGCGGGGCGGGGAACAGGAAAAGGGAAGCGCCGCGGACACGGCCGCCGCAGAGACTTCAAAAGAAAAAGCAGCCCGTGCCGCCGATGTGCAGGCAAAGGTCAAAGAGATCAAGCGGCTGCTGCCTGCGCCCGATATCCTCGTATACGAATTTTCGGCGGGGGACGGCACCCCTTGCGCGGCGGTGTATGCGGACGGCATCACCGACAAAGAGCTTATGGGCATGCTGGCGGCGCGGCCGCTCGCCGAGCGCCCCGCGCCCCGCTCGCGCGAGGAGGCAAAGCGCATGCTGCTCTTCCCCGAACTTCGCGAAGCGGACGAGGCTTCCGCCTGTTCGCGCGAAATTTTGGCGGGCAACCCCGCCCTCGTCATCGGCGGGGTGGAGGGGTATATCATCCTCGGCACCAAAAAGGTGGCGCTGCGGGCGGTCAGCGAGCCGCAGACTTCCATCGCCGTCAAGGGCCCGCGCGAGGGGTTCATCGAAGACATCAAGACGAACATGGGCCTCATCCGCCGCCGCCTCAAGACGCCCGACCTGATGTTCGTGATGCTGGAAGCGGGGCGGCGCAGCGGCACGGCGGTGGCCATCGCCTACCTCAAAGGCATTGCCGACGAGCGGGTGGTGAAAAAGGCGGAAGAGCGCATCCGCGCCGCCGATATCGACGGCGTGCCCGACTCTTCCTATATCGCCAAATTCCTCGCCGAACGGCCGCGCTCGCTGTTCAAGCAGGCGGGCACCACCGAAAAGCCGGATATCCTCTGTGCCAAGATGCTGGAAGGGCGCATCGCCGTGCTGGTAGACGGCTCGCCCATCGTCCTCACCCTGCCGTATCTGCTGGCGGAAGACTTCCAGAGCGCGCAGGACTATTTCGTCTCCCCCTACCGCGCCACGGCCAGCCGCTGGCTGCGCATGGGGGCGGCGTGCACGGCCGTGTTCCTGCCCGCCTTTTATGTGGCGGCGGAGCTGTTCCGCCTGCGCCTGCTGCCCTTCGACCTATTGATGACCGTCGCGGGCGGGGTGCGCAGCATCCCCCTCTCGCCGGGGCTGGAGCTGTTCTTTCTGCTGCTGGTGCTGGAAGTGCTCATCGAAGCGAGCGTGCGCATGCCCAAATACGTCGCCCTCGCCCTCTCCGTCATCGGGGCGCTGGTGCTGGGCGACACCGCCGTCAAGGCGGGGCTGGTCTCTTCGCCCGCCATCATCATCGTGGCGCTTTCGGGCATCTCCGCCTACACCGTGCCGGATCTTACGGGCACCCTGTCGCTGGTGCGCCTCGCCTTCATCGTGGCGGCGGGCAGCATCGGCACCTACGGCATCCTGCTGTTGGCGGCGCTCCTCGCGTATTATCTGGTCACGACGGACAGCTACGGCGTGCCTTTGCTCGCGCCCTTCTCGCCCCTCATCCGCAGCGACCTCAAAGATACGCTGTATAAGGCGGAACTGTTCTCCCTGTGGCATCGGCCGCGGGTGCTGCGGGGCAAAAACGAGCGCCGGCTGGCCTCTTTTGGGAAGGAAGGAGAAGAAATGAAGAGCGAGGTGGAGCAGGAAGAGACGAAGAGTTCCGCGGAGAGGGAAGAAATGAAAGTCTCCGCGACCGAAGTAGGGAAGGATAGGAAAGAAGGGGAAAGCGGCCTTCAAGACAAGGAAGAGACAGGCGGCGCTTTGCAAAGAGAAGCGGAAACGGGCTGCCTTCAAAATAAAAAAGAGGCGGGCGGCACCTCACAAAACAGAGAAGAGGCGGGCGGCCGCCCTTCTGAAACGCCATGAAAGGGGAGGGAAGGACATGAACGACATCAAGCTGCGGCAGCTGTGCTTTATCTTTGCCGCCATGCTGCCCGTCACCCGCATGATCGTGTACCCCGCCACCCTCGCTTATCACGCCGGCAGCGACCTGCTGCTCTCCGCCGCCCTCAGCCTGGCGCTGGAAGGGCTGGTCGTGGGGCTGATGCTGTGGCTGGCGCGCCGCACGCGGCGCACCTTTTTCGGGCTGCTGGCAGAAAACTTCGGCGACGCCGCCGCGCGCATCGTCTACGGGCTGTTCGCCCTCTTTTTCGCCCTGTCGGCGCTGCTGCCGCTGCTCGAACAGCGCGGCTTCGTCATGCAGGTGCTGTACGAGAACGTGCCGCCCCTCATCTGCTACGCGCCCTTTTTCGGCGTCTGCTTTTTCGCCTGCACCAAGGGCCTGCGCGCCGTCGGTCGCGTGGCAGACCTTTCGCTGCCGGTATTCGTTCTGTCGTATGCGGTCGTCATCCTGCTGGCGCTGCCGCAGGCAGACTTCGGGGCGCTGCTGCCCGTCGTCGAGAGCGGCGCGCGGGTATGGCGGGGCTTTGCGGCGGGCCCGTGCTGGTACACCGCCTGCCTGTACCCCCTCTTTTTCCTCGGCCACGTCCGCTATGAAAAGCGCGAGGCCGCAAAGGTGCTGGGCGCGTATGCCGCAGGCGCCGCCGCCACGCTGCTGTTTTTGGCGGTGTTTTACGCCGTGTTTTCGGATATCTCCATCTTGCAGCACAACTCGCTGGCGCAGATCTCCAAATACGCCACCGCCTTTTCTTCGCTGGGCAGGGTAGATCTTTTGTTCATCTTCGCCCTCACCCTCGTGCTCGCCTTCGCCCTCTGCATCCCCGTGCAGCTTTCGGTGCACTGTGCCGCGCGGGCGCTCGGCTGCCGCCCCCTCCTCCCCGCCGCCGTCATCAACGCGGCGCTGCTGGCGCTGACCGTCTTTTTCAACACTTCCTTCCGAGAGGTGCAGCAGTTCTGCACGCAGCGGCTGTGGTTCGTATACGCCGCCTTTGCCTATCTCGTGCCTGTTTTGGCTCTGTTTTTGAAGCGGGAACGCCCGCCGCACGGCGGGGGAAATTCATATCTATTGAAGAGTGAACGCCCGGCGCAGGGAGCAGGCAGAAGGGCGCCGCTTCTTTCTATATTCAAAAAGAAGGAATCACATGCACCGCGCAGGGGGAAACGGCATGGCAGAAGGGCGCCGTTCCTTTCTATATTCAAAAAAAAGGAAGCGCATGCGCCGCAGAGGGGGAAGGGCAGGATAGAGAAGCGCGCCCGCGGCAGGGGGAGACGGCATGGATAGAACAAACAAGCGTGCCCGCGGTAGGGGCGCGGGCATGAGCAAATTCTGGCAGCGCGCCTTTGTGTTCGCGGCGGCGTTTTTGCTGCTGTTGTTTGCCTCCAACGATTTCGGCCTCATCGACATCCAAAAGACCGCCATCGTCCTCGCCCTGGGGGTAGACGCTTCCGCGCAGGAGGGGCTGCTCGACGTCACCGCCCAAATCGGCTCTGCCGACGCAAACGGCGCCGCGCAGGCGAGCAACATCACCATTGAGGGAGTGAGCACGGTGGGCGAGGCGATCGCCTGCCTCAACCGCCGCACGGGCTGGTACCCCACCTTCGTGCACTGCCGCCTGCTGCTGCTCGGCGGGCAGACGGCGGAGCGCGATGTGTTCGGCATCCTCGATTATTTTTTGCGCAGCGAATATATTGAAGATTCCTGCTTGCTGGCGCTGTGCGCGGGCCGGGCGCAGGCGGCGCTGGAAGCGGGCGCCCCCGGCGGGGAACTGACGGCGAACGCCATCGTCAAGGTGTTTTCGGGCGAGGCGCAAAAGACGGGGCTGGTGAGCGCCGTCTCTTTACGCGAGTTCGCCAAGGGCTACTACGGCGCGGGCGCGAGCGGGCGCCTGCCTTATCTCACGCTGCTGCAAGAGGCGGAAAGCGGCCCGCCGCAGGGGAGCGGACAGGGCGCGGCTTCGGCTTTCGCACCGGGCTCAGTTTCCGCCGCGGCCTCGGCTTCGGGCGTAGCTTCTGCCGCGGCTTCGGCTTTTGGTCCAGATTTAGCTTCTGCCGCGGCCTCTGCATCGGGCGTAGCTTCTGCCGCAGCCTCCGCTCCCGTTTTGGAAGGGGAAGGTTTTGTATCTGTTTCGGAAGGGGGAAATTTTGTATCCGCTTCGGAAGGGGAAGGCTTTGTATCCGCTTCGGAAGCAGCGCAGCCCTGCGGCGCTTTGGCGGAAGGGAAGAAAGGGGTGCTCACGCCCTGCGCTTCGTCGAGCGGCGGACAGGGAGATTCGGGCATCGGCGCGGATATGCTTTCTTCGACAGGCGGAAATAAAGAATGGCTTACCCCCTGCGCTTCGTCGGGCGGCAGGCAGGGAGGTTCGGGCGCGGGCGGGCAGGAAGTGTTCGACGTATCGCAGACGGCGCTGTTTGCGGGCGGCAAAAAGGTGGGCATGCTGCGTGCAAGCGAAACGCTCGCCGTCAACCTCGCCGAGATCTCTACCGACTTCGCCTACGCCGCCGTGCGCGTGCAGGAAGAGGGGGCGGAAGTCGTCTATCAGCTCAAGGTGCGCATCGAAGGCAAAAAAAAGAAGCTGCGCGTAGAGGGCGGCGTGCCCGTGCTCTCTGTGCGCGTCCGCGCCCTGGCGCAGGTCATCGACGCCGCCCGCCCCGCGGGCCTTGTAGAGGTGGCGGAAAGCGCCATCGTCCCCGCGCATGTGCTGCGCGCCGCCGAAGAGCAGTACCGCGTCGCCTTCTTATCTGCCGCAGAGCGGGCGCACGCGGCGGGGTGCGACCTGTTTTCGCTGCACGAAAAGCTGCGCCGCCGCTTCCCCCGCCAAAGGCAGGCGCTCGCCGCGCAGCTTTTAGAAAAGGCGCGCATCGTCTGCGACGTCCGCTTCGATACCCTGCGCTGACGGCGGCTTTGAAACCCTGCGCAGACATGCTTCGATACCCTGCGCTGACAGCAGATTTGAAACCCGCGCGGCCATGCTTCAAACCCCTGTGGTGAAGCTTTGGTGAAAGGCAGAAACAAATTTTTGCGATTTTACCACAAAAAAGTTAAAAAATTTTCAAAAAAACTATTGACAAATCTAAAATTTATGCTATAATAGAAGTACCAAAAGGGAAAAACCAAAACTTCCCTTACGGTACACCCAAAGCCCGCGCAGCACGCGCGCAGCCTGCATCCCCAATATACAAGTTTGCGTCGGTTCCTTCCGGAAAAGTGCACAGGGATATCGTCGCAAGGGCAGACGGATGAGGTAAATATGTTTTGAAGCAGCAGGCGGCGGCGGGGTCTTGCGCAAATCTCCTCTCACACGCTCGGCGTTCGTAATGGGCCGAAATCTAACATCGAGAGGCGCGCACGGCTCGGCAGGCGGACAAAAGGAGGTACTGGTATGTACAGATCCGACTTGCGGAAACTCACAAAGTAGGAGGGCGGTCCAATGTACAAATTGAACGAAGGGGCTGTAAAATAAGAGAAAGTTCCCCGTATGCAGGCAGGGCAAAATGCCGCCTGCGCCTTTGATGGCACATTTGAACGAGTATCGGAGCAGAGCCTCATACAACTGAATAGAAATTCGGAAACGAACAAAGAAATTTGAGTGACGAATGGATATCGCCCGCAGCGCCATCGGTTCTGCGGGCCGCTTTTCCCGCTTTGCGCGCGTATGTTTTGCGCGGCGGCGGGGCGCATATGTTTCTCGCGGCGGCGTTTGAACGCAGGCGGCGCGTGTTCCCGCAGGGGCGGGCGCACGGGGCGGCATGCCTGCCGCCGGGCGGAAAGGCGCAAGGGCGCGGGGCGTTCCCGCGGCGCTTTTGGCAAAGGCCGCTGCAATGCCGGTCGATCGCTCGGGGCGCGGGCCTTGGCGGCCTGTACCCGATCATTCTTTTTGTTTTTGTTCATTTTTCCCCCTTTTTTAGTTTTTGCCGCACGGGCGGCGCCTTATATGATAGGCGCCGCCCGTGTTTTGTTGTGTTCTCACGATTTGTTTTGAGCTGACGCTGTTCACGAAAATCTCGGCAGGCTGCTGCCTGCGATTTTCCGTGAGTTGAAGAAAACCCCATTGACCGCCCTGCTGGCGGTGCAATCGGAGTTTTCCTCTTTGCGCGGCGATTTAAGGGCTCTCGTTTATAAACGCCGCGCAAATTCACCTTTCCTGCGTGCAGCTCCCCGCTGTAGGGTGAAAAAGGCAAAAGCGTGGTTTTGCCTTTTTCGAGTATTTGTTTTCAGAGATCCTTCGATGCGCGCGGCTACGCCGCGCTTACTCAGGATGACAGGGGGGAGCACAGTGAACGCCCGCCTATGTCACCCTGAGCGGAGCGGCGAACGGAATGTGAGCCGCGCAGTCGAATGGGTCTTGCGCGCAAGCGCATTAGTTACAAATGCCTTTACCGTGTTCGGAACAGCTTATCGTTCTGTACAAGATCCTTCGCCTCGCTTCGCTCGCTCAGGATGACAGAGGGGCATAGTGAACGCCCGCCTATGTCACCCTGAACGGAGCGGCGAACGGAACGTGAGCCGCGCAGTCGAACGGGTCTCAAGTATAAATGTAAAAAGTAAAGTGTAGAATTGAAGAAGTATTAAAAAATATTTTTCATTTCCTCAATTTTACATTCTACATTTATCATTTGCTTTGCGCCCTGCGCAGCGCGCTACGCTGCCCTTTCCCCTCTTCCGTCACTTCGTGACACCTTCCCCCCAGGGGGAAGGCAAGGGCAGGGGAGTGGGCGCTCACCCCGCCGCGTTACGAGGGGAGGCAAAAGGCACTTTACATCGCCGCGTTACAGGGGGGCGAAAGGCGCCCCGCGCAGCCGCGTTACTGCAAAATGAGCCGCACGGCGACGGCGGTCATGTCGTCGATGGCGATGCCGCCCGTCTTGGAAAGGGCGGCGGCGAGCAGGCCGTCGGCAAGCGTCTGCGGGTTGTCTGTCCGCGCGCGGGCCAAAAAGTCGGCGATGTCTGTGCTCGAACCGAAGGCGGCGGTGATGCCGTCGCTGATCAAAAGCAGCACGTTCCCGTCCGAAAGGCTGCGCTGCAATGCGGTGGGGCGCACCCCTTCCAGCACCCCCAGCGGCAGCGAGTTGCTCTCTAAAATTTCGATGGAGTCGTCCGCCAGCAAAAAGCCGAGGGGAGAGCCGATCTTGATGATGTCCGCCCTGCCCGTATCCAAATTGACGGTCGCCATGTCGATGCAGGCAAAGCTCTCTTCGCGGTTGAACGAGAGCAGGCGGTTGACGGTGGAAAGCACCGTCTCGCCCGCCATGCCGGCGCGGTAAAAACTTTCGATCAGCGACACGGCGCAGTCCGAAATGCGCCGCGCCTGTTCGCCGCTTCCCATGCCGTCGGAGAGGGCGCACAAAAAGGTGCGCTCGTCGATGCGGATGACCGAGCAGGTATCGCCGCTCGCCGTTTCCCCCGCCTTGGTGGCGGAAGCGATGCCGAAGGCGGCGTCAAAGCGGGGCAGCCTGCGCAGCAGCCAGCAGTTTTTTCCCGCCGACAGGGCGTGTTTGGCGGCGACGGTGACGCGGTACCCCAGCGCCCCCTCCGCCACGGCGCGGATCTTGTCGCCCGCCGCGTCCGAAGAGGCGGTCAGGTAAATTTCCGGCTCCGCGCCGCAGATGAGCGCCTCGTCGCACAGCACGCCCGCGCGCGAGAGCGCCAGGCGCAGCTTCCGCTCCGCTTCGGGGTGGACGCCCACGGGCGTGCCTTGCTGCAGGGCAAGGGTCTTGAGCATTTCCGCAAGCCCGCGCGCCTGGTCGGCGAACAGCTTGCGCCCTTGGGCGGCGCTCTCGTCGTCGGCGGCGGTGCGGCTGTATTCGGCGAGCTGTTTGTTGAGCGAAAACAGCAGCGACGAGGGGTTGCGGCACTGTGCGGCGATGGCGGCGGGCAGGTCGATGAGGCTGACCTTGCCGCGGGCACAGCCGACGGCGACCAGGCGAGAGAGCGCCTCTTCCACCGCGCCGCCGCATTCTTCCCGCTTGTCGCAGCCTGCGCACACCTCGCCGCGCAGGGTGCGCAGCATGGCTTCCTGCGCGTTTTCGGCGGGTTCGCCGCCGTCTAAGCTGACGAACACGTTTTCGATCTCTTTGAAGGCGGCAGAGATCTCGAACAGCCGCTCGCCCACGCGCGCGCGGTTGCGGTTGATGCTGGCGCGGGTCAGGCGGCCTTCGTCAAAGCGGTGCACCCGCGCGTGCAGCGCCTGTATCCACCGTTCGGGCGTCAGGGCGAACAGCAGGCAGGGGATGAACGGCACCAATAAGTAGAGGTAGAAGGAAGGGGAAGTGAACGCCGCCAGCGGGTCTGCCGAGGCAAAGTAGCGGGTAAAGTAGTGCATAAAGGCGTCTGAAAGGAACACAGCCACCGCCGTGGCGATCTTCCCCGTGCGCAGCAGCGCCAATGCCACGGCGGCATACAGGGCGAAAGCCGCCGTGGCGGTGAGGACGGGCGCGGCGGCAGAAGCGCTTTCGCAGATAGAAAGGGGCAGCGAGATGACCAGCGCGCACAGCACCGCTCCGCTGCCGCGCAGCAGGGCGCAGGCAAGCAGCAGCGCCAGTATCGCCGCCGCCTGGTAGGCGTACGGCCCCAGGCAGTTGACCATGCCGATGCCCGCCGCGGCGACGGCCGCGGCGCAGAACACATATTCTTCGGGCGAAAGGCGGCATTTTCCGGCGCGGAACATGGCACAGCGCAGCGCCCCCGTAAAGATGAACGCCAAGCTGAAGATGACGGCGGCGATGAGCGCCGAGCGTATGTAGTCGTGATAGATCAGCTGCCCGTACAGGCACAGGTAGGGGATGAGCGCCGCGGCGAGGGCGACGGGCGGCAGCGCCTTCAAGGGCTGCGTCCGCCGCTGCAAAAAGAAGAACGCCCCGCCCATGATGACGGCCGCCGCCGCGTGGGCGAGAAAGGCGATCCAGCCCTCCGGCAGGCAGGCGGCGCCCGCCACCAGGCACAGCCCCGCCGAGGGCAGGGCGGGCAGCCCGCACACCAGCCCCGCCGCCAAAAGGGCCAGCGAAAAGGGTTCGCCGCGGTCCATGGTAAAGTTCAAAAACAGCATCCCGAGGAAAAATGCCAAGTAAAACAGCACCGTCTCGTAGCCGTATTTCAGCCTGAAAAATTGCGCCATATCCACTCCGTGCGCGGCAGCCGCCGCGCCTGATGCTTTTTGACCATCATACCATGGCGGCGGCAAAACAATTTGACTTATGTTGGCGATTTTTGGCAACTTCGCGCCCTTTATACTTTTCACTTTTCTTTCTTCTGTTTTGGAAGGAAGAAGCAAACGTCGTTTCGGCTTCTTCGGGCGAGAAATTGTAAAAAATAGATAATTCGCTCGATATACGAAAAGAATTGTTAGAAAAAGAAATAAATAGTCATGGGGCAAGCCGGTTTCCGCACGGGGAGCAAAACCCGCTCGTCTATCTCGCGGCGGATGCCGCGGCGGACGACCGGATACTGACGCTGCAGGAGGCATACGACGGGGGATTTATTACCCAAGGGCAGCTGCGGCAGATCGCGCGGAATATGCCGTAAAGGCAAAATAAAGGGGCTTCGGATATCCGAAGCCCCTGCCTTTCTTTCACCGCCGCCCCGATACGGGCGGCGCTTTTTTATGCCCGCCGCTTTGCGTTACTTTTTCAAGCGCAAAAATGCCATGGCACGGCATATCACTTTTTCAAACTCAAATATACCATCAGCACGGCGATGTCTGCGGGGTTGACGCCGGAAATGCGCCCCGCCTGCCCCAAATTCGCGGGGCGGATGCGGGCCAGCTTTTGCCGCGCTTCCAGCCGCAGGCCGTCGATGGCCTCGTAGTCGATGTCGGGCGGCAGCGCCCTGTCTTCCATCTGCTTGGCCTTTTCGATCTGCTCTAAGCCGCGCTTCAAATACCCTTCGTACTTCACGTCGATGACGGCGGTCTCGATGTCTTCCGCCCGTTCGCCCGCCAAAGCGCCGAACGCCTCTTCGATCTCGCCGATGGCGATGCCCCGCCGCAGCATGTCCGCATACGAAACGCCGCCTGCGGGGGCGGGGAAGCCGCGCTCCGTCAAAAAATCGCCGCACAGCTTGGGGGAGATGCGCTCGTCCAACTTGCGGGCGATGCGCTCCACCGCCGCCTTCCGCTGCAAAAACCGCTCGTAGCGGGCGGGGGTGGCGAGCCCCGCCTCGTAGCCCTTCTGCGTCAGGCGCAGGTCGGCGTTGTCCTGCCGCAGGCAGATGCGGTATTCCGCCCGCGAGGTCATCATGCGGTAGGGCTCGTTGGTGCCCTTGGTCACCAGATCGTCGATGAGCACGCCGATGTACGCTTCATCCCGCCGCAAGACGAGGGGAGGCTTGCCGCGCAGCTTGAGCGAGGCGTTCAGACCCGCGATGAGCCCCTGCGCCGCCGCCTCTTCGTAGCCGCTGGTGCCGTTGATCTGCCCCGCCGTGTATAGCCCTTCGATATGTTTATACTCCAGCGTGGGGTATACGGCCAGCGTGTCGATGCAGTCGTATTCGATGGCGTAGGCGTAGCGCATGATCTGCACGTGCTCCAGCCCCGGCACGGTGCGGTACATGGCCAGCTGCACGTCGTGCGGCAGCGAAGAGCTCATGCCCTGCACGTACACCTCGTTCGAGCCCGCGCATTCGGGTTCCAAAAAGATCTGGTGCCGCTCCTTGTCGGCAAAGCGCACCACCTTGTCTTCGATGGAAGGGCAGTAGCGCGGTCCCGTGCCCTTGATGACGCCCGCATACAGCGGCGAGCGGTGCAGATTGGCGCGGATGATGGCGTGCGTCTGTTCGTTCGTATAGGTCAGATAGCAGGGCGTCTGCGTCTGCGGCACCCCCTCCGACAGGTACGAAAAGGGATAGATGCCCGTGTCGCCGTCCTGCCGCTCGCATTTGGAGTAGTCGATGGTGCGCCCGTCCACGCGGGCGGGGGTGCCCGTCTTGAACCGCCGCACCGTAAAGCCGAGGTCGATAAGGTTCTGCGTCAGCGCCGTGGCGGGGGCGAAGCCGTTGGGGCCGGCGCTCTGCTTCCATTCGCCGGCGATGACGGCGCCGTTCAAGTACACGCCCGTGGCGAGCACGGCGGCTTTGGCGGGGATGATCTCGCCGTAGGTGGTGCGCACGCCGCACACCTTTCCGTTTTGGGTGAGGATCTCCGCCGCCTCGCTCTGGCGGATGGTCAGGTTGGGCGTGTTTTCCAGCGTCTTTTTCATGCGGGCGTGGTAGGCGTGCTTGTCCGCCTGCGAGCGCAGGCTCTGCACCGCCGCGCCCTTGCCCACGTTGAGCATGCGCATCTGCAGCGCCGTCTTGTCGGCATTGACGCCCATCTCCCCGCCCAGCGCGTCTATCTCGCGCACCAGATGCCCCTTGGCGGTGCCGCCGATGGAGGGGTTGCAGGCCATGAAGGCGATGCTGTCTAAATTCAAAGAAAGTAGCAGCGTCTTGATGCCCGTGCGCGCCAGGGCCAGCGCCGCCTCGCAGCCGGCGTGCCCCGCGCCCACGACCACCGCGCCGTATTCTTCGGTCACAAATCTGTTGGTGATGCTCATAGTTTTCAAAAAAGAAGGCATTGCGCCCGTCCGCGCAATGCCCCGCTGCCGGCGCAGCTATTGTTTCAAGATGATGTTGCGGATATCCTCTACCTCTTTGCCGATGCGGTCGTTGAGCTTGATGAGGCTCGCGATCTTGTCGCGCGAGTGTATCACGGTGGTGTGGTCTCTCCCCCCCAGCGCCTCGCCGATGGAGGTGAGGGGGATGTTGAGGATCTCGCACATCAGATAGGCGCAGATCTGGCGCGGCTGCACCAGCTCCTTTTTCTTGCTCTTGCCCAAAAGTTTTTCCGTATCGATCTTATAAAACCCGCACACGGCGGCAATGATCTTTTCCGACGTCACCGTCTCCTGCTCTTCGCCGATGGCCTCGTTGAGCGCCGTGGCGGCGAGCTCTAAGCTGATGGGCTTTTCGTGCAGCTTGCTGGCGAAGATGACCTTGGTCAGCCTTCCTTCCAGCGTGCGCACGTCCGTGCCCGAATCGCGCGCCAAAAATTCCAGCACGTCGGGCGGCAATACCGCCTTGCGCTCGAACGCCTTCTGGCGGAGGATGGCGATCTTCGTCTCCATATCCGGCGGCTGCACGTCGGCGATCAGCCCGCCCTCAAAGCGGGTGCGCAGCCTCTCTTCCAGGGTGGCGATCTCTTTGGGCGGCACGTCGGAGGTGAGCACGATCTGCTTGTTGTCCGCCTGCAGGGCGTTGAAGGTGTGGAACAGCTCTTCCTGCACCGCCTGCTTGCCAGCTAAAAACTGCACGTCGTCGATGAGCAGCACGTCTACCCCGCGGTAGCGGTTGCGGAAGCGCGCCTGCCTGTCGCGGTTGTTGCCCTTGCTGCGGAAGATGGAGTCGATCAGCTCGTTGATGAACTTTTCGCAGGTGGTGTACAGCACCCGCATGGCGGGTCGGTGGATGGTGATATAGTTGGCGATGGACTGCAAAAGGTGCGTCTTCCCAAGGCCCGAAGCGCCGTAAATATACAGGGGATTGAAGTTCGCGCCCGGGTTTTTCGCCACCGACTGCGCTGCGGCGAACACGAATTCGTTGCTCTTGCCCGCCACGAACGATTCAAAGGTGAAACGCGGGTCGATGCTGGCGGCGGCATAGTCTTCGTCTGCCTCGTCTTCGTCGGAAGAAAAGTACACGTCGTCGCTGCCCTCTACCGTCAGCTCAAAGTCCGTGATGCCCGTATCCGCCTTTTTCAGAGCCTCTTTGATGCGCGCCGCCAGGTTTTTGCCGATGAAGTTGGCAAAAAATTCCGTGTCCGTGCGCAGCACGATCTTGGTACCTTCGATGTCTACGGGCGTCAGCTTGGCGATATAGGTATTGTAGGTGATGGGCGAAAGGGTATCGCTCAGCACTGTGCGGATGCGCCGCCATAATACCTCGTATTGATTGTTTTCGGCCATAAAACACCTCGCAACACTTTGTCTTTTCTCTGAAAATATGGTATAATTGAAACAACTTCGGCCGGGCGCGGCAAAGGGGCGCCGTTAGTTGCCGAAAGCGGAGCCTTCTGCCCCGCCCGTTCCATGCACAAAATCAAGCCCTACCATTATAATATAAATCGGGAAGAAAGACAAGCTAAATCGGCGGCTTTTCTGCGGAAAATCGCGCCGGCGGACATAGAGATGCAGATCGATACCCTCACCCTCAAAAACTTCAGGAATTATGCGGACGAGACCTTTCAGTTCGCCCCGGGGCTGAACGTGCTCTACGGCAAAAACGCACAGGGCAAGACCAACTGCGCCGAGGCGCTGTTCTACCTGTGCACGGGCACTTCTTTCCGCACCAAAAAGGACAGGCAACTCATCCGCGAGGGGGAAGAGCACGCCCACATCTTTGCCTCCGCCCGCACCCGCTTCGGCTCCGTCACCATCGAGGCAGACATCTTTGAAACCAAGCGCGAGGTGCGCATCAACGGCGGAAAGATCGCCCGCAACGCAGACCTTTTGGGCAATATCGACGGCGTGTTCTTCAGCCCCGCGGAGCTGCGCCTCATCCAGGACGGGCCGGACGAGCGCCGCCGCTTTTTGAACGTTTCCCTCTCGCAGCTGTCGCGCGCCTACTACACGGCGCTGGTGCGCTACAACCGCATCCTTTTGCAGCGCAACAAGCTGCTCAAAGAGCGAGACTTTGCCTTCATCATGGATACCCTCCCCGTGTGGGACGAGCAGCTGTGCCGCTACGCCGCCGAGATCGTGCTCGCCCGGCAAGACTATGTGCGCCGCCTTTCCCCCCTCGCCGCCGAAAAGCACGCCTTTTTGACGGGCAGCGCCGAACAGCTGCAGATCCTGCCCGAAAAGTCTTGGGGGGAAAGCCGCGAACAGATCGAAGAGGGGCTGAAGCGCGAATTTTCGCAAAATTACGAGCGCGACGTGCGCCTCGGCTTTACCGCCTCCGGCCCGCACAGGGACGATCTGAAGATCCTCATCGACGGCAAGGAAGCGCGCGCCTTCGGCTCGCAGGGGCAGATGCGCACGGCGGCCCTGGCGTTGAAGCTGGCCGAAGTGGATATCTTCACCGGGCTTGCCGGCGAGCCGCCCGTGCTCATTTTAGACGACGTGATGAGCGAGCTCGACCTTGCCCGCCGCCGCAAGCTGCTCTCCGCCATCGGCGGCGTCCAGACGGTGCTCACCTGCACCCACACCGAAAAGGTGCTGCAGGGCAGGCAGGTGCAGAAGGTGCGCATTGCCGCCGGTGCCATCGTTCCCGCCCCCGCCCGCAAAGGGAAGGGGGAATAGGGCGACCGCAAAGCTGCCGTAAACGCGCAGACTGCCTTGCGTCCTGTTATTGTTCGCTCTCCGCGATCTTCCGTATATTTTCATACAAAGGCGCGCATACTGCCGAAAGAGGGCGGAATATGCGGGTGTTGAAACAGTTCATACAAAAACTTTGCCTGCTCGCGCTCGCCGCGGGCTTTTTGTTTTGCGCCTGCGGGGCGGGGGCGGCGCGGCTGCCGCAGGGGTGCGCGATCGACGGGCAGAACGTATCCGGCATGAGCGTGCCCTGTGCGCGCAGGCTGCTGCTGCGCAGGCAGCGGCAGCTTTTAGAGGGGCGCACCTTCACCGTGCGGGTCGGGGGCAGGGCGTATGTGTTCCGCCCGCCCGAGCTCGCCCTGCGCTCCGACCTTTCCGCGGTGCTGGCGCGGGCGCAGCGAGAGGGAGGCAGCCACACCCTGCAAAAGCAGCTGTATCTGCGGGGAGAAGAGCGCATCCTGCGCGGCATCTGCGACGAGCTGTACCGCCCCTCTTCCCCCGCGCGGGCGGAATTTATCAGGGGCGCGGCGCAGCCCGTGCGCTATGTGGCGGAGCGGCGGGGCAGGTTCGTAGACGGAAAGGCGCTGCGCGCGGCGGTGGAAGAGGCGCTCGCCGCCTGGGAGAGCGAGGCGTGCGGGCGGGTGGTGGCGGTGGTGCCCGCCTTCACCTTGAAAGACGCGCGCGCGCAGATGGCGCCCCTGTCTTCCTTCACCACCTGTTACAGCGAAGAAAACGCCGCCCGCGCCCACAACATCGCCCTCGCCGCCCGCAAGCTGGACGGCGCCTATATCCGTGCGGGCGGGGTGCTTTCCTTCAACGCCGCCGTGGGCGAGCGCACGGCACGGGCGGGCTTTGCCGAAGCGCCCGTCATCCGCGGGGGCGAGTACGTTTCCGGCGTGGGCGGGGGCGTGTGCCAGGTCAGCACCACCCTCTACAACGCCGCATTGCTGGCGGGGCTTTCCGCCGCAGAAGTGCACCCGCACAGCCTCGCCGTGGGGTATGTGCCCCCCTCGCGCGACGCCATGGTCAGCGGCGCCGAGTGCGATCTGAAGCTGAAAAACGACCTCGCCGGCGGCGTGCGCATCGCCGTGCATGCCGAAGCGGGGCAGCTCACCGTGTCCGTATACGGCAGGCGCTCGCCCTACCGCTACGCCATCGAAAGCGCCGTCACCGCCGTGCTGCCCCCGCCCGCACCCGAAGTGCGCCAGGGCAGACAGGAGCGCGAGCTGCGCCCCGCCAAAGAGGGGCTCATAAGCGAGGCATACCTCGTCCGCCGCGGTCCCGGGGGCGAGGAAACGCGCACCCTGCTGCGCTCAGACCGCTATGCGCCCGTGCGCGCCGTGCTCGAACGCGCCGTAGGCGCCGAAAACATTACAGGCAGGGCGCTGAAAATCATATAAGCCGTCTATAAGCTGAAACCGGCGCGGGGCGCCTTCTGCGGAAGGCGCCCCGCGCCTTTACATCGTCATGCACACACATTAGCCGCAGGGCGGCGGCGTGCGGGCATATGTACAGAGGGGGCGGTAGCATTGGCAAAGGGAAGGCTGCGCCCGCCGCAGCGCTCTTTTTTGCCCGAAAGCAAAATTAGCGCCGTTTGCGCTTGATAAACAAAAAAATTTTTGCTACAATAGTAAGAAGCAATAATAGGGAAATTATCCTGTAGTATTCTGACCTTTTGTAAAAAGGAGATAGAAAGGCATATGCAAAGGACCACCATCAAGCAACTGTATCGGCAAACGGAAGAATTCGGCGGCAGGCAGGTCACCCTGTGCGGCTGGGTCAAGACCCTGCGCGATTCCAAGGCCTTCGGCTTTATCGAACTCAACGACGGCAGCTTTTTCAAAAACTGCCAGATCGTGTTCGAGCGCGAAACGCTCTCCAATTACGACGAAATCGCCCGCCAGAACGTGGGCGCTAGCCTCGTGGTGACGGGCACGCTGGTGCTCACGCCGGAAAACCGCCAGCCCTTCGAGGTCAAGGCGGAAAAAATCGAGGTGATGGGCGCTTCCTCGCCCGATTATCCCCTGCAAAAAAAGCGGCATTCGATGGAGTTTTTGCGCGAGATCGCCTACCTGCGCCCCCGCACCAACACCTTCAGCGCCGTGTTCCGCATCCGCAGCGAGGCGGCGTTCGCCATCCACAAATTCTTCAACGAGCGCGGCTTCGTGTATGTGCACACCCCCATTTTGACGGGCAGCGACTGCGAGGGCGCGGGCGCCATGTTCCAGGTGACCACCCTCGATTTGGAAAAGATCAAGGGCGAAGTCGACTATAAAAAGGACTTTTTCGGCAAAAAGGCCAGCCTCACCGTGTCCGGCCAGCTCAACGTAGAGCCGTTCGCCATGGCCTTTTCCAACGTGTACACCTTCGGCCCCACCTTCCGCGCCGAGCGCTCCAACACCACCCGCCACGCGGCGGAGTTTTGGATGATCGAGCCGGAAATGTCCTTTTGCGACCTCGCGGGGGATATGGACGTGGCAGAGGCGATGGTCAAATACATCATCGACTATATCTTAGAGCACTGCCCCGAAGAGATCGAGTTCTTGAACAACTTCGTCGATAAGGGCCTCATCGCGCGGCTGAAAAACGTGTCGGAAAGCGAATTTGTGCGCCTTAGCTATACCGAGGCCGTCGGCATTTTGGAAAAGGTGAAAGAAAAGTTCGAATTCCCCGTCTACTGGGGGTGCGACCTGCAGAGCGAGCACGAGCGGTATCTCACCGAACAGGTGTACAAAAAGCCCGTGTTCCTCACCGATTACCCCAAAGAGATCAAGGCCTTCTACATGCGCCTCAACGACGACGGCAAGACGGTCGCCGCGGCAGACCTTTTGGTGCCCGGCATCGGCGAGCTGATCGGCGGTTCGCAGCGCGAAGAGCGCGAAGACGTGCTTCTTGCCCGCATGAACGAGCTGGGCCTCGACCCCAAAGATTACGATTTTTATTTGAAGCTGCGCCGCTACGGCGGCACCGTGCATTCGGGCTACGGCCTGGGCTTCGAGCGCATGATCATGTATTTGACGGGCATCTCCAACATCCGAGACGTGCTCCCGTATCCGCGCACGGTGGGGAATTTGGAGTATTGAGGGAGTTCACAAAAACCTCGCCGCGACGGCGGCTGCGGTTTTTCGTGATTTGAGGACAACCCCGCTGTCCGCGCTTTTAGCGCGGCGCAGCCGGAGTTTTCCTCGGCGGCGCGCTTTTAGGGGCTCACGTTTGATAAACGCGCGCCGCCTTCACCTTTCCTGCATGCAGCTCCCCGCTGTAAAGTGAAAAAGCAAAAAGCGCGGTTTTTGCTTTTTCTTCTATTTATGGAGCGATAGAGAGTTTGTTTCTATCCCGCGCGGCGGGGCGCGCTGGCGCAAAAGCGTGGTTTTGCTTGCGCGAGTATTGTTTTTGATTCACGCGTTCCTCAATTTTACATTCTACATTCTACATTTTACATTTTTGCGTGCGGGCGCCTTCTCCTGTCATCCTGCGGCCGCGCGGGTGTAACCCGCGCGCACCGAAGGATCTCTGAAAATATACATCATCCAAAATTTTACATTTTACATTTTACATTCTACATTTACCATTTACCATTTCCCCGCGCGCGCATAAAAAGAGGCACGCTGCGCAGCGGGCATGCAAACATGCAGCAAAGCGAACATCAAAAAAGGAGTATTTGTCTATGATCAAGATCGTTGTCGATGCGCTGGGGGGCGACAATGCCCCGCAGGAGATCGTAAAGGGCGCCGTGCAGGCGCTGCAAAGAGATGCGGAACTTTCGGTGGTGCTCACCGGCGACAAGGCCAAGATCGAGCCCTGCCTGGCGGGTATGGCGTACGACGCCGCCCGCCTGCAGGTGGTGCACTGCAGCGAGGTCATCACCAATGACGACGTTCCCACCCTCGCCATCCGCCAAAAGAAGGACTCTTCCCTGGTGGTGGCGCTGAAGATGCTCAAAGAGGACGAAGAGGCGCAGGGCTTCGTGTCCGCGGGTTCCACGGGCGCGGTGCTCACGGGCGCGCTGCTGCGCGTCGGCCGCATCCGCGGCATTTCCCGCCCCGCCGTCTGCCCGGCGCTGCCCACCGCCAAGGGCGGCAAGGTGTTCATCATCGACGCCGGCGCCAACGCCGAATGCAAGCCCGTCAATCTGTGCCACTTTGCCATCATGGGCACGGCGTACGCCAAGGCGATGGGCGTCAAAGACCCGCGCGTGGGGCTGGTGACCAACGGTACCGAAGAGCACAAGGGCGACCCGCTCCATCAGGAGACCTTCCACCTTCTGAAAAAGCTGCAGGGCATCAACTTTGTCGGCAATGTGGAAGGGCGCGACATCATGAGCGGCGACATCGACGTCGCCGTCTGCGACGGCTTTTCGGGCAACATCGCCTTGAAGACGGCCGAAGGCACGGCGCTGGCGGTGATGAGCGTCATCAAGCAGAACATCAAATCTTCGCTCGCCGCCAAGATCGGCTATGCCCTGTTCATGCGCGGCGCCTTCAAAAAGATCAAAAAGGTGCTCGATTACAGCAAATACGGCGGCGCGGTGCTTTTGGGCATTGAAAAGGTGGTCGTCAAGTCGCACGGGTCGAGCAAGGCTGAGAGCATCTGCGCTTCCGTCCTGCAGGCGAAAGAGGCGGCGGAAAGCGGCCTCGTGGGCGAGATCCGCCAAATGCTGGCGGGCATCGACCTGGAGATCGCCCAGGATGCCTGAACTGCATGAAGCGGAACAAAAGCTCGGCTATACCTTTCGCGACAGGCAGCTGCTGGAAGCTTGCTTTACCCACTCTTCGTATGCGGCGCAGCACGGCTGCCAAAGCAACGAGCGGTTAGAGTTTTTGGGCGACGCCCTGCTCGGCTTTATCGTGGCGGAAGAGCTGTACCGCGGCGGAGAGGCGCCGGAAGGGGAGATGACGCGCGCGCGCATCCGCATGGTCTCCGCGCCCCCGCTCGCCGCCGCCATCCGCGCCGACGGGCTGGAACGGTTTCTGCGGGCGGCGGATATCCGCAACGTGGGCGAAAAGGCGGTCTCCAGCCTGTTCGAGGCGCTGGTCGCGGGCATCTATTTAGACGGCGGCATCGCCCCCGCGCGCGCCTTCGTACAGGCGCGGCTGTCCCTTGCGGGCGAAGACGTCAATCACAAAGGGAAATTACAGGAGTGGCTGCAGGCGCGGCACCTGCCGCGGGCGGAGTATATCCCCCTCGTGCAGACGGGCGAGCCGCACGCGCCCCGCTTCACCGTGCGGGCGCAGGCCTGCGGAGAGAGTGCGGAAGGCGAAGGCGGCAGTTTGCGCGCCGCGCAGCAGGCGGCGGCAAAAGAGCTGCTTTTTCGCTTACAAGAGCGCACGGGAGGATGATCGGTGCATTTCAAAAAGGTAGAACTCAACGGTTTCAAGTCGTTTGCCGACAAAACCGAGATTAAATTCGATGAAGGCGTCACCTGTATCGTGGGGCCGAACGGCTGCGGCAAGAGCAACGTTGCCGACGCCATCCGCTGGGTGTTCGGCGAGCAGTCTGCCAAGACCATGCGCGGCACCAATATGCAGGACGTCATCTTCAACGGCACGCAGGCGCGCAAGAGCCAGTCGTTCTGCGAGGTGACGCTCACCTTCGATAATTCCACCCATATGTTCGCCGACCTCGACTATGCCGAGGTCGCCATGACCCGCCGCCTCTACCGCAGCGGCGAAAGCGAGTACCTCATCAACAAGCAGCCCTGCCGCATGAAGGACATCGTAGACCGGCTGCACGCCGTGGGCCTGGGCAAAGAGGGGTATTCCATCATCGGCCAGGGCAAGATCGAACAGATCATGAACGCCAAGCCCGAAGACCGCCGCTCCATCTTTGAAGAGGCGACGGGCATCGTCGTGTTCAAGGCGCGCCGGCAGGAGATCGAGCGGCGCCTCAACAATTCCTACAACAATCTCAACATCTTTTTGCAGCGCATGGGCGAGGTGGAGCACATGCTCGCGCCCCTGTCGCGGCAGGCGGAAAAGGCGCGCCGCTACAACGAGCTGTACGGCATGCTCAAACAGGCGGAGATCAACCTCTATATCTATAAGCACGACAATGCCGAGGCCTCCCGCGCCGCCATCGGCGCCGCCATCGCCGCTGTGCAGGCGGAAATGGAAGAGTGCCGCGCCCGCAGCGAGGCGCTGGAAGCGCAGTGCGCGGCGGACAGGCAGAAGCTCGCCGAAAGCGACGCCGCCCTGCAGCAGCTCAACGAGCGCATCCTGCAATATACCGTAGAACTGCAAAAAAAAGAGGGCGACGCCAACGTCATCCGCGAGCGCATCGCCTTTTTGCGCCGCCAGCGCGAGAGCGACGCCGCCGCCGCTTCCGAAGGGCGGGCGCGCCTTGCCGCCATCGCCAAAGAACTTTCCGCAGCCCAGAAGGCAGCCAAGAGCAACGACGCCAAGGCGGCCGATTCCCGCCGCGAGATCGCCTCGCTCGAGGGCGAGGTGGCGGAACTTTCCCAAAAGGCGGCGGAGTACGAAGAACTTTCCGACAAGACGCAGCGCAGCGTCATCGATTCCATCCAAGACCTTTCCGAGATCCGCCGCAACATCGGCACCCTCTCTGCCCGCAAAGAGGCGGTAGAGGAGCGCATCCGCGAAGTCGCCGCCGCCGCCGAAGATGCCAAGCGAGACCTCGCCGCGGCGCAGAAGGCGCTTTCCGACTGCGAAGACTGGCAGGCGGAGCTGGACGAGTACGTCTCCCGCGAGGGGCAGGCGCGCGCCGAGGGAGAGCGGGGGCTGGAGCAGCTGACGCAGGCATTGGAAGAGGCGGGCGAGGCGCTGTTCTCGTGCAATGCCCGCATTTCCGCCCTCAAAGACCGCGAGCGCTTTTACCGCAACGTCAAAGAGGAGTTCGAAGGGTATAAATTCGCCGTCCGCAAGCTGATGGGCGACGCCAAAAAGGACGCCCGCCTGGCGGGGCTGGTGCGCGGCGTCATCGCCGACATCGTCCGCTGCGACGAAAAGTACGAAGTCGCCATCGAAACGGCGTTCGGCGGCGCCATGCAGAACGTGGTCACCGCCACCGCAGACGACGCGCGCCTTCTCATCGAGCATTTGAAGCGCACGCGCGGCGGGCAGGTCACCTTTTTGCCCGTCTCCGCCCTCAAGCCCCGCTACGAGACGGATTATACCAAAAAGGCGCTCAAAGAGGCGGGCGCGGTCGGCCTCGCCACAGAGCTCGTCCGCTACGACAAGTATTACGAAAACGTCATCTATAACCTCATCGGCAACACCCTCGTCGCCGATACCATCGCCAATGCCACCGCCATCGCCAAAAAGTACCCGCACGCCTTCCGCATCGTCACCTTAGACGGCGATGTCATCTCCACGGGCGGGTCGATGACGGGCGGCTCGCGCAAGGAAGGGGGCGGGAACCTGCTCGCCAACGAGCGCAAGATCGCCGAGGCGCAGAAGGACCTCGCCGCCGCCGAAAAAGAGCGCGCGCAGCTTACACAGCGCCGCGCGCAGCTGGAAGAGAGCCGCACCAAGGCCGCCAAAGAGCTGGAGACCATGCGCGAAGGGTTTGCCGAAGCGCGCTCCCGCCGCGCCGCCCTGGCAGAAAAGCGCGATACCCTCGCCGCCAAGGCCGCCGAGGGCAAAAAGGCGCTGAAATTGCAGGAAGACACCCTCGCCGTCCTCTACGAGCGCCTCAAGGGCATCGATACCGATTTTTCCGCCTCTTCGGAAGGGGAAGAACAGATCGCCCGCCGTAAAAGCGCCGCCGAGGGCGAGGCGGAGGGCCGCCGCGCCGAATACGAAAAGATCCGCTCCGACCTGGGCGAGCGCAATCTGCGCCTCAACGCCCTGCAGGTGTACGTGGCGCAGTACCGCGCCGCGGCGGAGTCTGCCCGCGGCGACGAGGCGCGGCTCATATCCGAGCGGGAAGAGCTGGAAGCGCGCATTTCCGCCGCCGAAGAGAACGCGGCAAACCTCGCCGAGAACATCGCAGAGCTGGAAAAGCAGGCGGAAGACGCGGCGCTCACCCCCGCCCAGCGGGAAGAGCTCGCTTCCCTCCGTTCCCGCAAAGACGCCGAAACGGAGGGCAAGGCCGCCCTCAACGCCGCCATCGAAGGGGCGCTGCGCGAAACGCGCGCCCTCACCGAGCGCAGCGAGGCGCTCTCCGAACAGCGCCACGCCCGCGAGATCGAGCTGACCAGGATCGATACCGAGCTTGAAAACCTGCAGGCGCGCATCGAAGAGGAGTATCACGAAACGTACGAGACCTGCCTGCCCTATAAAGAGGAGGGCTTCGACCCCAAGGCGGGGCAGACGATCCTCAACCGCTGCCGCCGCGAGATCACCGCCCTCGGCGCCATCAACCACAACGCCGTGGAAGAGTACGAGGCGCTCAGCGCCCAGTACAGCGAGATGTGCGCCCAAAGGGACGACGTGCAGCGCGGCATCGACGATACCTCTTCCGCCCTCGAAAATCTGAAGGCGGAAATGCAGAAGCAGTTCGACGAAGGCTTCAACAGCATCAACCAAAACTTCCAAAAATTGTTCAAAGAGCTGTTCGGCGGCGGCAAGGCAGAGCTGCAGATGGACTATTCCCTGGCAGACGACCCGCTGTCTGCGGGGGTAGAGATCGTCGCCTGCCCGCCCGGTAAAAAGCTGACCAAGATCTCGCTGCTTTCGGGCGGCGAGCGGGCGCTCACCGCCATCGCCATCCTCTTCGCCATCCTCATGCTGCGGCCCATGCCCTTCTGCGTGCTCGACGAAATAGAGGCCGCGCTCGACGAGGCGAACGTCGATAAGTTCGCCCAGTTCTTAAAAAAATTCGCCAAAGAGACGCAGTTCATCGTCATCACCCACCGCAAGCCCACCATGGAAAAGGCAGACAGCCTCTTTGGCGTCACCATGGAAGAAAAGGGCGTCTCCAAGATCGTCTCCGTCAAGCTGTCGGAGGTGGAGGCTAAATTGGGCGGCGATACCGTGGCGTGAAAAACCGCGTATAGCGGCACATCTCGCGCCCTTTCTGCGGCATGCGCGCGGCGGTCATGTACGTCTGTGTACACTCCCTTGCGCTTGCCTTGTAAGTGCACGATCTGCACCACTCTCCACGGTTTTTTGGCAGAAGGGGCAAACCTTTATCAAAAAGCCGCGCAAATTCAATCTTTCCGCGTGAGTCTTGCGGCAAATTGGGGGGGCGGCGGTGCTGGCACTCTCCCTGTCACCCTGAGCGAGCGCGGCGCAGCCGCGCGAGTCGAAGGATCTCTGAAAACAATCGCATCCAAAATTTTACATTTTACATTTTACATTCTACATTCAAAATGAGATCCTTCGTCGCTTCGCTCCTCAGGATGACAGGGGGAGAGTGTGGCGGGGACGGGTGCAAATATTTTTCAAAGCATCCAAAATTTTACATTCTACATTTTACATTCTACATTCTACATTTTCGCGCGGCGCAGCGCATTTTTCAAACAAAAAAAGGAGGCCATGCAAATGGGCATTTTCGGCAAGATCATCGGCGCTTTGAAAAAGACCAAAGACAACATCTCGTCTAAACTTTCGGCGCTGTTTTCCAAGGGCATCGGCGATGATTTTTACGACGAGCTGGAAGAGATCCTCATCTCTGCCGACATCTCCGTCGTCACGGCGGAAAACATCGTCGAACAGATCCGCGAAGAGGCGCGGCGCGAAAAGCTGAAAGACAAAGACTATATCGTCGACCTCATCAAAGACGTCATCGAAGACACCCTCTGCGAGGCGCCCGTGCCCGAGATCGAGTACCCCGCCGTCATCATGCTGGTGGGCGTCAACGGCGTGGGCAAGACCACCACCATCGGCAAGCTGGCCAATTACTTCGTCAAAGAAAAGAAGAGCGTCACCCTCGCCGCGGCGGATACCTTCCGCGCCGCCGCCGCCGACCAGCTGAGCGTGTGGGCGGAGCGGGCAAAGGTGCGCATCGTCAAGCACGAGGAGGGGAGCGACCCTTCCGCCGTGGTGTTCGACGCCCTCTCGTCCGCCAAGGCCAAGGGCACGGACGTGGTCATCGTCGATACGGCGGGCAGGCTGCACGTCAAGGCCAATTTGATGGCGGAACTGCAGAAGATGGACCGCGTGGTGGCGCGCGAATATCCCGAGGCGCACTTCTATAAATTTCTGGTGCTGGACGCCACCACCGGGCAGAACGCCCTCTCGCAGGCGAAGATCTTTGACGAAGCGGTCGATTTGGACGGCATCGTGCTCACCAAGTTAGACGGCACCGCCAAGGGCGGGTTCGTCGTGTCGCTGTGCGGCGAACTGCACATCCCCGTCGTGTTCGTCGGCACCGGCGAAAAGATGGACGATCTGCAGCTGTTCGACGCCGAAGAATTCACCGAAGGCATCATTTAGCGTCTGCCGCCCTGCCGAACGGGCAGAAGAGGGCGGCTTTTCGGCTTTTGTTTTAGGAAGGAAGAGGCAGTATGCAGATATTTTTCCGCCTTGCATTCTTATATATGCTGGGCAGCGTGGGCGGCTGGGTGATCGAGCTGTTCTTCCGCCGCTTTTTCAGCACCAAAAAATGGATCAACCCGGGCTTTTTGAACGGCCCGTACCTGCCCATGTACGGGGCGGGCACGCTGCTCTTATACGGGGCGTGCTTTATCCCCCTGCCCCGCTGGGCGCTGGTGTTGCTGCTTTTGGTCTCCCTTACCCTGCTCGAATATATAACGGGGCTTATCTTTATCAAAGGGATGCACATCAAATTATGGGATTATTCCGCGCAGTGGGGCAACGTGCAGGGCATCATCTGCCCGCTGTTTTCGCTCTTATGGGGCGTCATCGCCGCGGGGTTCGTGTATGTATTGTTTGGACCGCTGCACGCGGCGGCAGTGTGGGCGGCGGAAAACGTGTGGACGATCTTTTTCATCGGCGCTTTTTACGGCATCTTTTTTGTAGACGTGTGCATCAGCTTTGACCTTTCCCTCAAGATCCGCAAGGCGGCGGCGGAATTGCAGGCGGCCGTCGAGTACGAGCGCTTCAAGGCCGCCCTCAACGAGCGGCGCAAAGAACAGCGGCAGAAGCGGCGCTTCCTGTTCCCCTTTGCGGGCGTGCCTTTGCACGAGGCGGCGAGCGAATGGCTGAAAAAGCGCAGACAGGCGCTTAGCGTCCTGCTCGAAGAAAGGCGGCGCGGCGGCAAGGGCAGATAGGCGGAAATCGTTTGACAGCGCCCGCCTTTTTCTCTTATAATGGGAAGAGAATATCCCGCCGGGCGGAACGGAAAGCTGCCCGCGGAGAAGGCCGCGCGGCGGATATGCCGCACGGCAGCGCGAGCGGCGGACATTCCGCTAAGAAGCCTGTGCGGCGAATATGCCGCACGGCGAGGAGGCGCGCATGAAAGACATGAAAGATCTGAAGTATTTACAGCTGTTCGACGCCTACGGCGCCCTCCTCAACGAACACCGGCGCGAGGTGTGCGAACTGTACTACCTGTGCGACCTGTCGCTTACAGAGATCGCCGAGCAGAAGGGCATCTCCAAGCAGAGCGTTTCCGACGCCCTCGCCCAAAGCCGCCGGCTGTTGGAAGGGTACGAACAAAAGCTGCACCACAGCGAGATCGTTCAAAGCGAATCGCTGGCCGTATCGCAGATGCTCACGCGCGTGCTGCGCGCCTTAGAGCAATTCGAGCGCGACCATCCCGAACATGCCGCAGAGATCGAGCGCATCATCTCGCTGATGCAAATCGATAGCGAGCATTCCGCCGTCATCACCACTCGCGGCGAAGGGGAGAAATTTTAGAATGTAAAATGTAGAATGTAGAATATAGAATTTTGGAATAGGCATAAAATATTTTTTAATTTATCGATAATTTTACATTTTACATTTATCATTTTACATTTTCATCCACCGTGGATGCGGCGCGGCGCCGCCGCGGCGGCGAGATCGAAACAGGAACAAGGAGTAAACTATGGCACTTTTTTCCTCTCTCTCCGAGAGGCTCAACCACATCTTTTCCAAGCTGACAAAGCGCGGCAAGCTCACCGAGCTTGAGATCAAGGGCGCCATGCGCGAGGTGCGCATCGCCCTGTTGGAGGCGGACGTCAACATCTTCGTCGCCAAAAAGTTCATCGCCGACGTATCCGCCAAGGCGGTGGGGCAGGAGATCTTGCAAAGCCTCAACCCCGCCCAGCAGGTCATCAAGATCGTCAACGAAGAGCTGATCGCCCTCATGGGCTCTTCCAACGCCAAATTAGAGGTCGCCGACCGCCCGCCGACGGTCATCATGATGTGCGGCCTGCAGGGCGCGGGCAAGACCACCCTGTGCGGCAAGCTGGCGATGCTCCTTAAAAAGCAGGGCAAAAAGCCGCTGTTGGTGGCGGGCGACATCTACCGCCCCGCCGCCATCCACCAGCTGCAGGTGGTGGGGGGCAAGGCGGGCGTGCCCGTGTTTGAAAAGGGCACCCAAAACCCCGTCAAAACGGCAAAGCAGGCCATCGAAGAGGCGCGCTCGCTCGGCAACGACACCGTCATCATCGATACCGCGGGCCGCCTGCACATCGACGACGCCCTCATGCAGGAGCTGGAAAATATCAAAAACGAGGTGCATCCCACCGAAATTTTGCTTACCGTAGACGCCATGACGGGGCAAGACGCCGTCAACGTCGCCGAGACCTTCAATAAGCGCTTAGACGTGACGGGCGTCATTTTGACCAAGCTGGACGGCGACACCCGCGGCGGCGCCTGCCTCTCCATCAAGGCGGTCACGGGCAAGCCCATCAAGTTCATCGGCGTGGGCGAAAAGCTGACAGATCTAGAGCCCTTCTATCCCGACCGCATGGCATCCCGCATCTTAGGGATGGGCGACGTATTGTCCCTCATCGAAAAGGCGCAGGAAGCGGTCAGCGAAGAGCAGGCCAAAAAGCTGGAAAAGAAGATGCGCGAGGCGTCTTTCACCTTGGAAGACTACCTCGATCAGTTCGAATCGCTGAAAAAAATGGGCGGCATCTCTTCGGTGATGAGCCTGATGCCGGGCATGGGCAAACTGAAGATCAAAGAGAGCGACTTCGACGAAAAGCGCATGGAGCGCGTCAAGGCGATGATCCTCTCCATGACCAAAAAAGAGCGCGAAAAGCCCGAGATCATCAACTCTTCCCGCAAAAAGCGCATCGCCGCGGGTTCGGGCACCACCGTGCAGGACGTCAACCAGCTGCTCAAACAGTTCGAGCAGACCAAGGTGATGATCAAACAGCTGAAAAAGGGCAAACGGCTTCCCTTTTAAGGGGAAGGGCGCGCGCCGCGCGAAAAAAAGCGCGGCGCGCTTTTGAAAGAGGAACAGTCCATGAAGTTTATCGAATTTACCGTGCACACCACCACCGAGGGCAGCGAACTTGTCGCCGATATCTTTTGGAACTACACCAATTACGGCGTCACCGTGTGCGACTATAACGACATCGTCGCCCTGCAGAGCGACAAGCGCACCTTTTGGGATTATATGGACGACGACGTCGCCCGCCCTTCGGGAGACGTCCTCGTCAAGTGCTTCCTGCCCCTGGACATCGCCGACGAGAACATCCGCTCCATTATAGGGGATATCGAAGAGCTCAAAGAGCGCAGCGCCTTCCCCTTGGGCACGCTGGAAACGGCGCGGCGCGAGGTGGACGGCGACGACTGGATCGATATCTGGAAAAAGCATTTCCGCCCCTTGCACATCGGCGGACGGGTGGTCGTCTGCCCCGAATGGATCGAATACGCCCCCAAAGAGGGCGAGGCGGTGGTCAGGTTAGATTCCAACATGGCCTTCGGTACCGGCGAACACGAAACCACCGCCATGTGCCTGGAACTGCTGCAGCAGTACCTGCGCCCCGGCGACGCGGTGGTAGACGTCGGCTGCGGCAGCGGCATTCTGGGCATCGCCGCCCTTTTGCTGGGGGCGGGCTTTGCCTATATGACGGATATCGACTACGTCGCCGTGCAGAGCGCCGCGCACAACGCCGCCCTCAACGGGGTAGACGGCCGCGCCAAGATCGCCCTCTCCGACCTGTTGGAAGACGCCGACGTGCGCGGGCAGGTGATGACGGCGAACATCACCGCGGATATCCTCTGCCGCCTGGCGGGCAGCATCCCCAAAAACCTCTGCCCGGGCGGGGCGCTCATCTTGAGCGGCATCATCGCCCCCAAGCTGGCGCAGGTCATCGCCGCCTACGAGGGGGTAGGGCTGCATATAGAGAAGCAGCTGCAGCGGGGCGAATGGTATGCGCTCGCCTTCCGCGCGCCCGCGGGGGAGTAAGGCATGGAACGCAGGTTTTTTGTGGAAAAGATAGGGCAGCAGGCGGTCCTTGCGGGCGACGAGTTCTCGCACGCCAAAAACGTGCTGCGGCTGGGCGTGGGCGACGAGCTCGTGCTCTTTGACGGCGGCGGAAAGGAATATACGGCCGTCGTCGCGGCGATAGGCAAGCGCGAGATGGTGTGCAGCGTGCTGGGCGAAAAAATTTCCGATAAAGAGCCGAAAACGCAGGTGCGGCTGCTCATCGGGGCGCTCAAAGGGGATAAGACGGAGCTGGTGGTGCAGAAGGCGACGGAGCTGGGCGCCTCGTCTGTGGGGGTGTTCTCTTCCCGCTACTGCGCCGCGTATATGAACGAAAATAAATTGGCGCGTCTGCAGAAGGTAGCCGTCGAGGCCGCCAAGCAGTGCGGCAGGGCTTCGGTGCCGCAGGTGGAGTATTTTGAAAGTTTTGCAAAGGCGCTCGCCTCCTGCGCGGGGTATCGGAACAAGCTGTTCGCCTGCGAATTCGCCCAAAAGAGCGAGGCGGACCTTGCCGCCATCGCGGGCGGCACGGCGCTTATCGTCGGCAGCGAGGGCGGCTTCACGCGCGAAGAGGCGGAAGAGGCGCGCGCCGCCGGCTTTGCCCTGCTCACCCTGGGCAGGCGCATCCTGCGGGCAGAGACCGCCGCCGTCGCCCTCACGGCCGTCGCCATGTTCGCCCTGGGGGAACTGCGATGAAGGCGGTGGTATTCACCCTCGGGTGCAAGGTCAACGAGTGCGAGAGCTGGTCTCTGTTGGCGGGCCTGCAGGAGCGCGGGTTCGAGGTCTCCGACCGTTTAGAGCCCGCCGACCTGTATATCCTCAACACCTGCGCCGTCACGGCCGAGGCGGAAAAAAAGTCTCGCCAGGCGGTGGCGCGCATCCGCGCCGTCAGTAAAGACGCGCCCATCGCCGTGTGCGGCTGCGCCGCCGAGCGCGCCCCCGAAGCGTTTTTGCAAAAGAGCGGCGTGTTTTTGGTGACGGGCGCGCGGCAGAAGGGCGAGCTTTTCCGCCTCTTAGACGAAAAGCAAAGGGGCGCGCATATCGCCGCAGGGGGCGGGTTTGACGAGCTCCCGCCGCCCCTGCAGATGCGGGCGCGGGCGTTCATCAAGGTGCAGGACGGCTGCAACAACTTCTGTTCCTACTGCATCATTCCCTACCTGCGCGGGCGCACCTGCTCGCGTTCTTTGGAGAGCGCCGCGGCGGAGATACTGTCGCAGAAGGCGGCGGAAACCGTCATCACCGGCATCGACCTCTCTTCCTATAACGATCGCGGCCGCGGCCTTTCCGAACTTCTCCTCGCCGTCAAAGACGCGCCCTGCCGCATCCGCCTCGGCTCGCTGGAGGCGGGCGTCATCACAGAGCATCTGTTGGAGGCGGCAAAACAGGTGCGTAGGTTTGCCCCGCACTTCCACTTATCGCTCCAGAGCGGATCGGACGCCGTGCTCAAAAAGATGAACCGCCACTACACCCGCGAACAGTTTTTAGAGAAGGTGCGGCTCATCCGAAGCTTCTTCCCCGACGCCGCCGTCACCACCGACGTCATCGTCGGCTTCCCCACCGAAACGGAAGAAGACTTTGCCGCCACCCTCGATCTGTGCCGTCGGGCGGGCTTTTCGCAGGTGCACTGCTTCCCGTACAGCCGCAGGGCGGGCACGGCGGCGGCGCGCCTTCCGGACCTTCCCGCCGCCGTCAAAAAAAGCCGCCTGCACCGTCTGCAGGCGCTGGCGGGGCGGCTGCGCGCAGCGTACGAGGGCGGGTATATCGGCAAACCCCTCGCCTTCGTGCCCGAAGAGGAAGAGGGCGGCTATACCGTCGGCTATTCGCAGAACTATATCCGCCTGTACGCGGAAGGCCGCATCGAGGGCCCGTGCACGCTCATCCCCGTGCGCCCCTTCCAAGGCGGCCTGCTCGCCGAGCGGCTGTAATAATTACGGAGGAAACAAGATGGAAAACTGCATTTTCTGCAAGATCGCTGCGGGGGAGATCCCCTCGCAAAAGGTGTATGAAGACGAAAACATGATCGCCTTCAAAGACATCAACCCGCAGGCCAAGGTGCACGTGCTGGTGGTGCCCAAATCGCACTTTGCCACCCTTGCCGACATGAATGCCGACCAGGCGGAGCTCGTCAAGCAGTGCTTTGTCAACATCCCGCACATCGCCGAAAGTTTAGGCCTTACAAACGGCTACCGCCTCATCTTCAACCAGGGGCAGGACGCCGGGCAAACGGTGCATCACCTGCACATCCACATTCTCGGCGGCCAGCCGATGGGCGAAAAGATGCTGTAAACGGCTTCGGCGCTTCCCCTTCGCGGGGCGGCGCTTTTTTTGTTTTTTGAAGGAAACAAGGGGCGGCGCCGTTATTTTTTTGCCGCGCCTTATTCTTCCTTCCCTAAAAAGCGGACGAGCACGGCGATGAGCACGAGCGCCCTTGCCTTATTCTTCCTTCCCCAAAAAACGGACGAGCACGGCGACGAGCACGAGCGCCCCGCCCGCGATGAGGTAGTAGAGGGGGAACACGGCAAACAGCGAAAATACGAGCAAAAACACGCCCGAAAAGGCGTACCCCCGCCACGCCCCGCGGGCAAAGCGGGGGCGCAGCCTGTCGCGCAGGCGCTGTTTTTTGCGGGGCGGGGCGATGAGTGGCTCGGGCATTTGCCCGCCCTTCTGCACCAGCTCGTACACCTGTTCGGCGCCGTACAGCTTCACCCCGAAGGCTTCGGCGAGCCGCTTCGCCTCGTCGGTGAACCCGCCCGCCAGCACCGCCTTGTCTTTGCCTGCCGCGCGGATGACGGGCGAAAGTTCGTCCGCCGTCACCTTTTCCAGGCGGAAGCGCAGAAAGGCGCGTTTGCCCGCCGCCGTCACGCAGCCGCCTTCCGCGCGCGCGTCGTCAAAGCCCGCCGCGCGCAGGCTGCGGGCGATGAGCTCGGCGCTGTTTTGCGGCTCTTCCATCGCCAGATGAAAGGCGAGGTCGGCGATCTTTTGCTGCTGTTCGCGCGTTTGGTGCTTTTTGGCGCGGCGCGCCCGCATCCAAAGGTGCAAAAGGGCGGTCCCTGCCGCCGCCAAGGCGAGCGAGAGCGCGGCCGCCGCCCACAGCTCGCGCAGATAAAAGCGCAGCAGGCAGAATGCCGCCGTCAGGCTCATACAAAAAAAGAACACGGTATCCGACCACAGGGTAAACTTCTGCCGCATCGCCCTCTCCCGCGCCCCCGCGGGCGCATTTCCCCGCGGGCGCTTTTCCCGCGGGCGCTCTGTTTTTTGGGAAGGTATCTCCATTTTTTTATATAAATATACCCGCGCGAGGAAGTTTGGGCGGAAAATTTTTCAGCAGGGTTTTTAGAAGGAAAGATTATCCTGCGGCGGGCGTGTTTTTTTGCAAAACGTTTGTCAGCGGCGCAAAGATATGCTATACTTATAAAAACAAAGGCCGAAGAGGCCGCGCCCGCCTCCCCGGCAGGAAGGCGTGCGCGGCGCCCGTGCCAATGGTTTTGGAGAACGCCCATGAACATCGTCATTTTCGGCGGCTCGTTCGATCCCGTCCACGCCGAACACATCGCCCTCGCGCAGGCGGCAAAGCGGCAGCTGGCGGCGGATAAGATCGTCGTCGTGCCAGCCTTCGTGCCCCCGCACAAGCGCGAAAAGAACATGGCCCCCGCCGAAGACAGGCTGGCCATGGCAAAGCTCGCCTTTGCGGGCGTGGAAGGGTCGGAAGTCAGCGCCTACGAGATCTCCGCCGGCGGCACCAGCTACACCGTGCGCACGCTGCGCCATTTCCGCGAGCGCTTCCCGCAGGACGAGCTTTTCTTCCTGGTAGGGGCAGACATGCTGCGCGATTTTTATACCTGGAAGCAGCCGGAAGAGATCCTCTCGCTCGCGCAGCTGGTCGCCTGCGGCAGAGAGGGGGACCCTGCCGACTTCCGCGCCGAGGGAAAGCGCTTTTTTGCCCGCTTCGGCAGGCGGTTTCAAGTGCTCTCCTATACGGGGAAGCAGGTCTCTTCCACCGATATCCGCGTGCAGATAGCCTTCGGGCAGGAACCTGCCGAGCTTCCCGCCGCCGTCTTCGACTATATCGAGGGCAGGCAGCTGTACCGCGTGGGCAGGGTGCGCGAGGCGCTGCGCGGCTTAAAGCCCGCCCGCCGCGAACATTCCCTGCGCGTGGGGCTGATGGCGGCGGAGTCCGCATCCCGCTGCGGCGTGTCGGAAACGGACGCCATCCTCGCCGCCGGCATGCACGACTGCGCCAAGTATTTAGACCTTTCCTCGCCCGAACTGCAGGGCTTTACGCCCCCCGCGGGGGTGCCCGCGCCCGTCATGCACCAGTACACGGGCGCCTACTATGCCGAACACGCCTTCGGCGTTTCCGACGCCGCCGTGCTCGACGCCATCCGCTACCACACCTCCGGCAAGCCGGAAATGAGCGCCCTCGGCAAGCTCATCTTCCTTGCCGACATGCTGGAATCGGGCAGAGATTTCCCCGGCATCCATAAGCTGCGGCGGGCGTTTTATAAAGAGGACAGCTTAGACGAATGTATGTACCAAAGCCTGCGCGCGGAGCTGAAGCACCTCAAGCAGGGGGGCGGCGCCATCTATCCGCTCACCGAGCAGGCGTATCGGTATTATAAAGATATAAGGTAAAAAAGGAGAAAATAGTGAATATGCAAGGAGAAAACAGCATGCAGCCGGCAGAACTCGCCGAGGCCATCGCCCGGTACCTCTCTTCCAAAAAGGCGGAAGACATCCTCATCGTAGACGTGCGAGAAAAGACGACGTTGTGCGACTTTTTCGTCATCGCCAGCGGGCGCAACACCACCCAGGTGCGCGCCCTGTGTGAAAACGCGGAAGAACAGTTCTCCCGCCAGGGCATCGAGCCCCGCCGCACCGAGGGCGTGCGAGACGGCCGCTGGGGCGTGCTCGATTACGGCGACGTCATCGTGCACGTGTTCAACGACGAATCGCGCCTCTTCTACCACCTCGAACGGCTGTGGGACGAGGGCGAAAACGTCCGCCGCATCGACTAAGGGCGCGGCGGGCATGGGCCGCCCCTTCCGCCGCCTCGGCTGACGGGCGGCGGGCGCGGAGCGCACCGCTTTTGCGCCTCCGTTTCGACAAAAGGCAAAGGCGCGGCGGGCGCTTCGCAGCGCGCATCGCCGCCTCGTGCATACGGGGCGGGCGTTTTGCCGATACTGACAGGGACCTCGCTTCCCGCGTCGGCGCGGCTTTGCGCGCTTATTTTCGGAACAATATCTCGCGCGGCTCGCTGTAGGCGGCGCTTTTGCGGGCGCGCTTTTTTTCCACAAAGTAATAGACCGTCTGCGGCTGTTCGGGCGCGGGCGGGGGAGCGGGCTGCTCTTCTTCCTCTTCTATGTATGCGCGTTCGCGCTCCTCGCGCCGGCGCAGGGCATAGCGCCTGGCCGCCGCCACGCCCCCAAAGCACAGCCCGAACAAGATCAAAAGGTACGCGCCGCCCGCGGCGGCGGAAAGTAGGCACAGCTGCATCCAAAAGCACCTCCGCTGTTTTTGCGGGTATTGTATCACGGCGGAAGCCGCGCCGCGGGGCGATTTTTGCCGCGGCAGGGGAGGATTTGACGAATGACCGTCTGCGACATCATCCAAAAAAAGAAGGAGCGCCGCGCTTTGAACGGCGAAGAGATCTCCTTTTTCGTCTCCGCCGTGGCGGACGGCTCTGCAACCGACGCGCAGATCGCCGCCTTCTGTATGGCGGTGCTTTTGAACGGCATGGAAGAAGAAGAGTGCGCGCTTCTCACCCTCGCCATGGCAAACAGCGGGCAAAAGACGCCCCGCCCGCAGGGCGGCGGCGTGTATGCCGATAAGCACTCCACGGGCGGCGTGTCCGATTCCACCACCCTCATCCTCGTGCCCGTGCTGGCGAGCCTGGGCGTGCGCTGCGCCAAGTACTCGGGGCGGGGCCTGGGGCATACGGGCGGCACGCTGGATAAGCTGGAAAGCATCCCGGGGCTCACCACCGCCCTCTCGCCCGCGCGCTTCGAGCGCCAGGCGGAAGAGGTGGGCGCGGTCGTCGCCGGGCAGACGAATGAGACGGTGCCCGCCGACAAGCGCATGTATGCCGTGCGCGACACCACCGCCACCATCGACAGCATCCCCCTCATCGCCTCGTCGGTGATGAGCAAAAAGCTCGCCTCCTTTGCCGACGTCATCCTGTTGGACGTAAAGTACGGCCGCGGCGCCTTCATGCCCACGCCCGAAAAGGCGCAGGAGCTGGCGCGGCTGATGGTCTCCATCGGCAGCGCCGCGGGCAGGCGCACCGCCGCCGCCGTCACCTGTATGGATGCGCCCCTCGGCAGCGCCGTCGGCTGCAACGCCGAAGTGCGCGAGGCGATCGCCGTGCTGCGGGGCGAGGCGGAAAACGACCTTGCCGCCCTCTCCCTCTTTCACGCGGCGCTTTTATACCGCATGGCGACGGGCGCTTCCAAAGAAGAGGCGGAAACGGCCGTGCGTGGGGCGATCCGCTCGGGCGCGGCCTTCCAAAAATTTGCCCAAATGGCGGAGGCGCAGGGGGGCGACGTCCGCGCATTGGAAGATCTTTCCCTTCTTCCCCTGGCAAAACACCGCAGTCTCATCACAACCCCCGCCGCGGGCGTGCTGGATATAGACGCGCTGGCCTTGGGCAGGGCGTGCGCCCTGTTGGGCGGGGGCAGGCAGCGGCCGGGGCAGGCCATAGACCACACCGTCGGCTTTATTTTGAAGAAGCGGGCGGGCGAGCGCGTCGCCGCGGGCGAGGCGGTGGCGGAAATGTATTATAACGGCGAAAACGGCGAGGCGTTCTCCCTCGCATGGGGCGCGTTCCGCACGGCGGAAACCTTACCACCGCGCCCGCTCATATACGCAGTGACAGGAGGTCCAAACCATGACTGACGATATCGAAAAAAAGCAGCAGGCCGCGGCCGAAACAGTGTCGGCCCCCGCGGCAGGGCAGGCGGCTTTGCAGGAAGAGCACGCCGCGGAGGAGCGGCCGCTCGCCGCGGAAGAGAGGCGCGAATTTGAAGAATTCAAGCGGCAGAAAAAGATCGAAGAGATCCGCCGGCTTCTCCGTACCATCGACCACACCATGCTCAAACAGACGGCGACTTCCGCCGATATCCGCAAACTGTGCAACGAGGCAAAGGAATACGGCTTTTATTCGGTGTGCGTGCAGCCCGTGTATGTGGCGGCCTGCCGCGAGTTTTTGCGCGGCTGCCCGCAGGTGAAGATCGCCTGCGTGGTCGGCTTCCCCATGGGCGAAAACCTCACCAAGACCAAAGTGTACGAAACAAAGCAGGCGGTGCGCGACGGCGCCGACGAGATCGACATGGTCATCTGCATCTCCGCCGTCAAAAACGGGCAGTTCGGCTACGTCCGCCGCGAGATCAAAAAGATCGTGCGCGCGGCGCACGGCAGGCCGGTCAAGGTCATCATCGAAACTTCGCTCCTCACGCGTGACGAGATGGTGCGCGCCGCTTCCTGCGCGCGCGATGCGGGCGCGGCGTTCGTCAAGACCAGCACCGGTTACTTCGGCGAAGGGGCGCGGGCGGAAGACGTGCGCCTTTTGAAAGAGACGGTGGCGGGCAAGTGCCGGGTGAAGGCCTCGGGCGGCATCCGCACGGCAGAGCGGCTGAAAGAGATGGTCGCCGCCGGCGCCGACCGCATCGGCACCAGCGCCGGGAAAGACATCGCCAAGCAGCTGCATGAAGAGGGAGAGCAAAACGGCTCTGTGCATTCCTGACGGACAAAAACGGGGCAGGCGGGGTGCGTTCCCCAAAAAATTTTATAAAAACTTTGCGCCGTCCGCTTGACAGGACGGCGCGTTTTCTGTATAATGGACGTATAGTAAACCTTGGTTAATTAAATACAGGCGGCGGAACAAAGCCGCCGCGGGTTTACTTTTAGGGCTTTGCACACTCCGTTATAATAACCTACCGAATCGTCAAAGGCGGCAGCTTCGCGCTGCCGCTTTTGCGCTGCGAAAAAAATGAGATCCTTCGGCGCTTTGCGCCTCAGGGTGACAGGGTAGGGGCGTATTGCGCAGGTGCGTGGGCGCGTCGCGTATGCGGCGCGCGGCAAGAGGGGAGGCTTGGTGGAACTTTCGCCGTTTGGGCAGCAGCGGGGGCGGGGCGAAAAAATTTTCAAATTCATTGTCAAAACTCTTGACATTGCCGCGCAATGAATATATAATAGGTTTAGCACTTAGGAGATGAGAGTGCTAACATTGATAAAAACAAAGTGCCAACGCGAAAGAGGTGTTTGCGGCGATGAAGATGTCTGACCGTAAAAGGAAAATTTTACAGATCGTTGTAGACGAATACATCAACACTGCCGTGCCCGTCTCCAGCAAGAGCATCACCGAAAAGCACCTGACGGGCATCAGTTCCGCCACCGTGCGCAACGAGCTCGCCTCGCTGGAAGAGCTGGGGTATCTGACGCAGTTCCATACCTCGGGCGGCAGGGTCCCCTCGCCGCAGGCGTACCGCTTTTACATCGAAGAGCTGATGCAGAAGAGCGACCTTTCCGAGCGCGACCTCGACTACATCCGCCAGACCTTCAGCCGCCGCTCCAACGACGTGGAGCACCTCATCAAAGACGTCGCCAAGGTCATCAGCGAACTTACCGACTACACCTCGGTGGGCATCGGCCCGCACGACGGGGAAGAGACCATCCGCAGCCTGGCGCTGCTCTATTGCGGCGAAAGGCGGGCGCTTCTGGTCATCGTCACCGGCGAGCGCATCCTGCGCGACAGCTTTATCGACATCCCCGAAGACATGCAGAAAGAGGACCTGGAAAAGGCTTCCGCCGTCATCTCCAAACTGTTCGAGGGCAAGTCGCTTTCGCAGGCGAAAGAGGTGGAAACGGGCGTTTTGGAAGAATTCGGCCAGTACCGCCAGGTGGTAGACGAGGTCATCGACGCGCTCAAAGCCTACACCGCCCCCCGCGAGGAGGACGTGGTGCTCTCCGGCGCGGACAAAATTTTCAATCATCCCGAATATGAAGACGTCGAAAACGTCAAAAACTTCCTCTCCGTCATCTCCGATAAAGACAAGATCGCGGAGCTGATCGAAGGGGACGAAGACGAGATACAGATCAGCGTCCGCATCGGCTCGGGTGAAGACGCCGAGGTGCCGGGCGACTGCTCGGTCGTCACGGCGACGTACGCCGCGGGCGGCAAGAACCTGGGCACATACGGCGTCATCGGCCCCATCCGCATGGACTACACCAAGGTCATTTCGGTGCTGGAAAGCGTGGGCAAGGCGCTGGAAGAGATCGCCCGCAATAAAAAGAAGGAGCATAGCGACAAAGATGAGTGAACAGACAGAAAAGCAGCAGGGCGCCGAAGAGCTGAAGGCCGAAGCGGTGAACGAAGAGCCCGCCGCGGTCCCCGAAGAGGCCCCCGCCGCCGAGAGTGCGGAAGAGGCGTGCCGCCGCGAATTAGAACAGGCGCAGGCCGCCGCCGCCGACTATAAAGACAAGTGGATGCGCAGCGTCGCCGAGTTCGACAACTTCCGCAAGCGCAACGAACAGACCCGCCGCAACGCCTATTTAGACGGCAAGGCAGAGGTCGTCGTCAAGGTGCTGCCGGTAGGGGATAATTTAGAGCTCGCCCTGCGTTCCTGCGCAGACGAGCAGACCAAAAAGGGCATCGAGATGGTGCTGCGCGCCTTCAACAAATTGTTGGAAGAGGAGGGCATCACCGCCATCGACCCCAAAGACGAAGAGTTCGACCCCGCCTTCTGCGAGGCGATCATGAGCGAACCTGCGGCGGAGGGCGTGGAGCCCGGTTACGTCAAAGAGGTGTTCCGCAAGGGATACAAGCGGGGCGACAAGGTCATCCGCTTTGCACAGGTCAAAGTGACGACCTGATAAAAAAACATAGTTACGTCATTTACGGGCGAGCGATCGCCGTAAAAATAAATCAGACAGTATCTTACAAGAAGGAGTGATATATCATGGGAAAAGTAATCGGCATTGATTTAGGTACGACCAATTCCTGCGTAGCCGTCATGGAAGGCGGCGAAGCAGTCGTCATCCCCAACCCCGAAGGGGCGCGCACGACGCCTTCCGTCGTCGCATTCCAAAAGGACGGGCAGCGCATCGTCGGCCAGGTGGCAAAGCGCCAGGCCGTCGCCAACCCCGACCGCACGGTCAGCTCCATCAAGCGGCACATGGGCAGCGATTATAAGGTAGAGATCGACGGCAAAAAGTATTCCCCGCAGGAAATTTCTGCCATGATCCTTTCCAAGCTGAAGGCAGACGCGGAGAGCTATCTGGGCGGCAAGGTGACGGACGCCGTCATCACCTGCCCGGCATACTTTACCGACAGCCAGCGCCAGGCCACCAAAGACGCCGGCAAGATCGCCGGCCTCAACGTGCTGCGCATCATCAACGAGCCCACAGCCGCGGCGCTCGCCTATGGTTTGGATAAAGACAACGCCAACCACAAGGTCATGATCTACGACCTCGGCGGCGGCACCTTCGACGTATCCATTCTGGAGATCGGCGACGGCGTGTTCGAAGTGCTCGCCACCAACGGCAACAACATGCTGGGCGGCGACGACTTCGATAAGCGCATCATGGACTACCTCGTAGACGAGTTCAAGAGCAAAGAGGGCATCGACCTCTCCAAAGACAAGATGGCCATGCAGCGCCTGAAAGAGGCGGCGGAAAAGGCGAAGATCGAGCTTTCCGGCCTGACCACCGCCAACGTCAACCTGCCCTTCATCACCGCCACGGCGGAAGGGCCCAAGCACCTCGACGTAGACATCACCCGCCAGAAGTTCGACGCCTTGACGGCGGACCTCGTCGAAAAGACGAGCGAGCCCATGCGCCTTGCCATGAAGGACGCCGGCCTTACTTATAACGATATCGACAAAGTCATCCTCGTCGGCGGCTCTACCCGTATCCCCGCCGTGGTGGAAAAAGTCAAGCAGATCACCGGCAAAGAGCCGTTCAAGGGCATCAACCCCGACGAATGCGTCGCCATCGGCGCGGCCATCCAGGGCGGCGTGCTCTCGGGCGAGGTGAAAGACGTGCTGCTGCTCGACGTCATGCCCCTGTCTTTGGGCATCGAAACGCTGGGCGGCGTGTTCACCAAGCTCATCGAGCGCAACACCACCATCCCTGCCAAAAAGTCGCAGGTGTTCTCCACCGCGGCCGACAACCAGACGCAGGTGGATATCCACATCCTGCAGGGCGAGCGCGAATTCGCCAAAGACAATAAGACGCTCGGCCGCTTCGAGCTGACGGGCATCCCGCCCGCACCCCGCGGCGTGCCGCAGATCGAAGTCACCTTCGACGTGGACGCCAACGGCATCGTGCACGTCACGGCCAAAGACCTCGGCACGCAGAAGAGCACGGATATCACCATCACCTCTTCCACCAACCTCTCCGAAGCGGATATCGACCGCGCCGTCAAAGAGGCGGAGCAGTACGCCGAAGAGGACAAAAAGCGCAAAGAGAAGGTGGATAACAAGAACAAGCTGGACGGCATGATCTTCACCATCGAAAAGTCGATGAACGAACTGGGCGATAAGCTCTCCGCCGACGACAAGTCGCAGCTGGAGGAGCTGGTCAAGTCCGCCAAAGACGACCTCGCCTCCGAAGACGACGACCGCATCAAGGCGGCCACCGAGCGCCTCACCAACGAGAGCCAGAAGATCTTCGCCAAGATCTACCAGCAGGCGGCGGGCGCGCAGGGCGCAGGCCCCGAACAGGGCGGCGCGGACGGCACGGGCGACACCGAGTTCCATCAGTAAAACTCAATGTGCGGAAGGGGCTTCCTTCCGCCGCAGGCGGGCCGAACGGCGGGCGAAAAAGCGCTTTCCGCGGCCCTTTTGCCGCCGCGCGCTGCAAGGACCCGCTCCCGTGCGCGGCGGTTTTGCCGTATGGGCGGGCGTAAATAAACATATCCGCGCGCGGCTTGCCGTGCGTATCAATAGGTAGTTTCTATGGCAGAGAACAATAAAAATTATTACGAAACATTGGGGGTAGACCGCAAGGCGAGCGAGGCGGACATCAAGTCTGCCTACCGCAAGCTGGCAAAGATGTACCACCCCGACCTGCACCCCAACGACGCGAACGCGGCTGCCAAATTCAAAGAGATCAACGAGGCGTACGAGGTGCTCTCCGACCAGCAGAAGCGCTCCGCGTACGACTACGAGCTGGACCACCCCGGCATGCGTTCGGGCGGCGGCTTCGGCGGCGCGGGCTTCGGCGGGGGAGGCGGCTTTTCCGGCTTCGGCTTCGGCGACATCTTCAACGACCTCTTCTCCGGTTTCGGCGGGGGCGGCGGTTCGCGGGCGGCGCAGCAGCGCCAGGGCGAAGACATCACCCGCGAGGTGGTGCTCAGCTTTTTAGACGCCGCCAAGGGCTGCGTCAAAGAGATCCGCTACACCCGCAACGCGCCCTGTCCCTCTTGTAAGGGCACGGGCGCCAAAAACGGCACCGCCTTCAAGACCTGCGACCGCTGCGGCGGCAGCGGGCAGGTGCGCACCGCGCAGGACACCCTGTTCGGGCGCACCATCCGCGTGGAAGAATGCCCCGACTGCCGCGGCACGGGCAAAAAGGTCACCGAGCCCTGCCCCGACTGCCGCGGGCGCGGCTATGTGCGGCAGGAGACGACGGTCACCCTCGATATCCCCGCCGGCGCCGACACCAACAGCTACATCCGCAAAAAGGGCTACGGCCAGGCTTCCGCCACGGGCGGGCCTCCGGGCGACCTCATCGTCATCTTCCGCGTCGAGCCGCATAAGATCTTCGCGCGGCGGGATAAAGACTTATACGTCGATCTGCCCATCTCCTTCCGCACGGCGGCGCTGGGCGGCAAGGTGCAGGTGCCCGGCATCGACGAGACCTTTGAACTCAACATTCCCGAAGGCACGCAGAGCGGCACAAAGTTCTGCATGCGCGGCAAGGGGTTGAAGACGCGCACGGGCGTGGGCAACATGAACATCACCGTCACCGTCGAAGTCCCCACCCGCCTCTCGCGCGATCAGCGCCGCGAGCTGGAAGCGTTCGACGGCCAGCTGGATATCAAGCAGAGCGGCAAGATGAACGCCTTCCGCAACAACGTGCAGGCCATGTACGGGGTAGACCCGTATAAAAACTGACCGTATAAAACCGATCGCAATAAAAGCCGATCGCAATGCCCGCCTCCTGCATAGGGGCGGGCTTTTGCTTTTTAGGAAGAGAAGGAGGCCGCGCCGAAAATATTCATGCTGTCAAGCAAAAATGCTTGACAGGCACGCGCCTTTTCCGTATAATAGAGCGGTACACGGCAAATGCCGCTGCAAAGAGCAAAAAATCATCCAAAATATAAGGAGTACACGAACATGGCAGTGAAAATGAGACTGACGAGAATGGGCGACAAAAAGTCTCCCTTCTACCGCATCGTCGTCGTAGACAGCAGAAAGGCGCGCGACGGCGAGTATATCGAAAAGGTCGGGCACTACAACCCCACCTGCACCCCCGAAGAGGTCGTCATCGATGCCGATAAGGCCAAAGACTGGCTCTCCAAGGGCGTACAGCCGACGGATACCGTCCGCACCCTTCTCATCCGCGAGGGCATCATCGAAAAGCCGACCAAACTTTCCGCGCCCCGCACCAAGACGAGGAAAAAGAAGTAATTTTTGAGCGGAGGCGGAGATGTTAGAGCTGGTCAAATACGTCGTCGAACAGTTTGCCGAGCATAAAGACGCCATCGAGTACCGCGTGGAAGAAAAGGCGGGCTCGACGGATATCGTCGTCCTGCTCGAAGAGTCGGACATGGGCAAGGTGATCGGCAAACAGGGCAAGATCGCCAAGGCCCTGCGGACGCTCGTCCGCTGCGCTTCGGCCAAAGAAGGCAAAAAATTCAACGTTGAAATCAAAGAAAAGGAAAAGGCTGCCGAGTAATGCGGCAGGCCGGGGGGATGGCCGTATGCGGCGCGTCCCCCTTTCTTCTATGGAGGAACCATGCGCGAAAGCATAGTCATCGGCCAGATCACCAAGCCGCAGGGGGTGCGCGGCGAGCTCAAGCTGCGCCCGCTGCTCGACGACGTGTCCCTCATCCGCACCCTGCGCCGCGTATATATCGGCGGGGCGGAGTATAAGGTGCTCTCCGCCCGCTTCGACGCCGCGGCGGCATACCTCATCCTCAGCGGCATCGCCGACCGCGACGCCGCCGAACGCCTGCGCGGCAAGGATGTAGAAGTTCCCCGCGCCGACCTTCCCGCTCCCGCCGAGGGGCGGTATTATATCGTCGACGTCGTCGGCTGCACCGTGCGCACGGCGGAAGGGGAGGCGCTCGGCACCATCGCCGAGGTCATCCCCGCCCATACCGACATCTATGTGCTGGAAGCGGGCGGAAAGCAGTATATGTTTCCCGCGGCAGACGGCGTGGTGCTGGGGGTGGATATAAACGCGCAGGTGATGACGGTAGACAGCAGGCGGCTTTCCGAGGTGATGGTGGAGCAATGAAGATCGATATTTTGACCCTCTTCCCCGAAATGTTCGCGCCCCTCTCCGCCAGCATCCTCGGCAGGGCGCAGAAAGAGAACAAGCTGCAGATAAACGTCGTCAACATCCGCAGCTATACCGAAGACAAGCACGGCAAGTGCGACGATTATCCCTTCGGCGGCGGCGCGGGCATGGTGATGACCGCCCAGCCCATCGGCTCCGCCATCGAGGCGCTCGACCCCGAACACAAAGCGCACCGCATCTACCTCTCCCCCAAAGGGGAGACCTTCCGCCAGCAGAAGGTGTTTGAACTGCTCGCATACGAGCATATCATCCTCTTGTGCGGCCACTACGAGGGGGTGGACCAGCGCGCCATCGACCTGTTCATCGACGAAGAGATCAGCATCGGCGACTATGTGCTCACCGGCGGTGAACTGCCCGCCATGGTGGTCACCGACTGTCTGGCGCGGTATGTGGAAGGGGTCATCAGCACCTCTTCGCTGGTGCAGGAGAGCTTTTCCGAAAACGCGCTCGAATACCCGCAGTACACCCGCCCCGTCGAATACCGCGGGCTGTCGGTGCCGGAAGTTCTCCGCAGCGGCAACCACGCCGAGATCGATAAATGGCGGCGGCAGCAGTCCGAAAAACTGACGCGCGAAAAGCGGCCCGACCTTTTGGGCAAGTAGGGCGCCTGCAAAGGCGTTTGCGGCGGCGCTCCATACGGCGGCAAGAGCTGCGGCGGGCAGCCCCTGCCGCGGGGCGGTTTTGCACCGAAGAGGACTTCGGCTGCCCGCAGGGTCGGGCGGCGTTTGCCGCTCCGCGCGCCCGCGCTTTTTTCTTTTTATTTTTTTATGAAGCATATCCAATGGTTTCCCGGCCACATGACCAAGGCCATGCGCATGATGGAGGAGCAGCTCGCGCTGGTAGACGGCGTCATCGCCGTGCTGGACGCGCGCGCCCCTGCGGCGACGTACAATAAAAATTTAGCCCGCCTGTTCGGCAAAAAGCCGGTGCTGTACGCGCTGAACAAGGCAGACCTCGCCGACGACAAAAAGACGGACGCCTTCCTCTCCGCCTTCGCGGCGGCGGGGGTGTTTGCCGTGCGCTGCACGGCCACGGCGCAGGGCACGGCGCGGCTTTTGGGCGGCAAGATAGAGGGGCTTTTGCGCGAAAAATTGCAGAAAGACGCCGCCCGCGGCATCACCCGCCCCCCCAAGCTGATGGTGGCGGGCATCCCCAACACGGGCAAAAGTTCGCTCATCAATGCGCTCAGCGGCGGCAAGCGCGCCGTCACCGGCGACAAGGCGGGCGTCACCCGCGGCAAGCAGTGGATCCGCTGCGCGGGGTTCGAGCTGCTGGATACCCCCGGCACCATGCCCCCCTCGTTTGAAGACCAGCGCCTCGCCGTCCGCCTCGCCTGCATCGGCAGCATCAACGACGACATTTTAGACATGAACGACCTCGCCTTAGAGCTGCTGGCGCAGCTGGCGGAGGGGTACCCGCAGCTGCTTGCCGAGCGCTACGGCGTCACCGACCTGTCGCAGCCGCTTGCGGTGTACGAGGACATCTGCCGCCGCCGCGGCTTTCTGCTGCGCGGGGGCGAGTTCGACTACGACCGCGGCGGCAAGGCGATCATAGACGATTTCCGCAAAGGCCGCATCGGCCGCATCACCTTAGACGAGCCTTCCGACCTTTCGCTGCCGCGCTCATAAAATACAGGAGAGACCATGGCTAAAAAAGTGTACGACGCCGCTTCCAAATTGTTTTTGGAGCGCGAAGCGCAGGCGGGCGGGGCAAGGCTTATCGCCGGGGCAGACGAGGTAGGCAGGGGCCCCCTGGCAGGCCCCGTGGTGTGCGCGGCGGTCATCCTCCCCCTCGGCGAGGCAGACATCATCGAAGGGATCGACGACAGCAAAAAGCTCACCCCCCGCCGCAGAGAGCAGCTGGCGGCGCTCATCCGCGAACGCGCCATCGCTTGGTGTATCTGCGAAGAGAGCTGCGAGGCCATCGACCGCCTCAACATCTTAGAGGCGACGCGCCTTTGCATGAAGCGCGCGGTGGAAGGGCTTTCGCCCCCGCCCGACTTCGTCCTCACGGACGGGAATTTTTCCCTCGATATCTCCATTCCCCGGCGCTGCGTGGTGGACGGCGACGCCCTCTCCTATTCCGTGGGCGCGGCGAGCATCCTCGCCAAGGTCTACCGCGACGCGCTCATGTGCGAGATGGATGCCCTCTACCCGCACTACGGCTTTGCCCGCCACAAAGGCTACGGCACGCGCGAACATATTCAGGCGATACGGGAGTACGGCCTATGCGAAATTCACCGCAAGACGTTCACAAAAAAGCTTTCGGCAGGCAGGGGGAGCGGCTCGCCGCCGCGTACCTGAAGGGCCTCGGCTATCGGATCTTGAAGACCAACTACAAGACCCCCTTCGGCGAGGCAGACATCGTCGCGCGCGACGGGCAGACGGTCGTCTTCTGCGAGGTCAAGGCGCGCCTGTCCGAGGCGTACGGCACCCCCGCCGAGGCGGTGGAAGCGCACAAGCGCCGCCGTTATGCCGACATCGCCCGCTGGTTCATCATGAAGGCGGGCTGCGAGCCGTATATCCGCTTCGACGTAGTGGAAGTGAGCGAGCGGGGCGTCAACCATATCCCCGCCGCCTTCGAGCCGTAAAGTTTTTTGAAAAGGGCGCGGCAAGTACGGCTTCCTTTCCCGAAAACAGGCGAAAATTCGGGCAAAAAGTTGCCTTTTTGGGCGCAAAAACGGTTGATTGGCGGGCGGATATGTGGTATAATAGCAAAAGACTTCGGGCGGTCCTCTGGCATTGCGGCCACGAACGCTTGGTAAACAGGAGGTAAAAGTCGATGAAAGGTTTGATCGAAGCTATCGAAAAAGAAAATCTCAAAGACAGCGTTCCCGCTTTCAACGTCGGCGACACGGTGAAAGTCAGCGTGAAAGTCATCGAAGGCACGCGCGAGAGATTGCAGGCCTTTGAAGGCGTAGTGATAGCGAAGAAGAACGGCGGCATCCGCGAGACGTTCACCGTCCGCAGGATCTCGTACGGCGTCGGTGTCGAGCGCACCTTCCCCGTGCATTCCCCGAAAATTGCAGACATCACCGTGATCCGCAAGGGTAAAGTGCGCAGGGCAAAGCTGTACTATCTGCGCGGCCGTACAGGCAAAGCGGCAAAGATCAAAGAAGTCCGCTAAACAGCAAGGCAAAGAAAGCTCCGCATTTTTGCGGGGCTTTTTTCGTTCCCTTTTTGCAAGGGCGCCCTTGCGTGCCGCCGTGCGGGCGGCAAAAAAAGAGGCGGCAGGGGAGCTTTTTGCCTCTTTCGCCTGCGCCCCTCGCGCGGCAAACGGGGCTTTTCCGCCCCGCGCGGGGGCAAAACGGGAATAGTGGCGAAAAATCGTTTACACCCGCCGCATTTTGCGCTATAATAAAATGGCACTATCGCAATATCCGCCGCGGCGCTCGCCCTGCGGCGCCAAAGGAATTTTTGTATGCAGATCAAACAGGAACAGCGGCAGAAGAAACCCAAAGCCGCCCGCAACCGCTTTACCAAATTCGGCATCGCCGCAGCTTGCCTCGTGCTCGTATTCCTCATCGCGGGAGCATGCACCATCGGCGGCTTCTCTTCGCCGGGCAGCGCCTACTACCTCCCCGCGGAGCAGTACATCGTCTATTATTTAGACTTCCAGGAAGATGAAAACGGCGACACGGCAAGCCTTGCCTCCGTGTACGTCAACGTCGGCGCCGTCTATACCGATATCGGCGACACCTTTACCTTGGAATTCCGTCACGGCAACGCCTCGGGCAGCTATACCAACGGCAAGTTCAGCTCTGCGGGCATGGGCAAGATCACCCTCGCCAACATCTATCAGGCTCCCGCCGATACGGAAGGGGAAGAGGCCGCGGATACGGCCGCCGCCCTCGGCACCAACTACGGCTGGGTGAAGGCGTTCGACTATACCGAAGACCCCGTCAGCTATTCCTCTTACCGCCTCGTCCGCGTTTCAGCCTCGTGCGACATGCTGCTCTACGGCATCTCGTTCGTGGATACGCAAGGGGAGGTCATCCCCGCCTACACGGCGGAGGCAGACGTGCGCGGCTTCTTCGGCTCTTCTTACTGGCCCTCGTACCGAGACCTGTTCCGCGCCAACGACCGCTCTTCCGCCTACGGCGCTTTGGGCGACCCCGCGGCTTTGACGGACGGAACTGCCCCCGCCGCGGGGGATACCGCCTATTCGCAGTTCACGCAGGAGGAAAAATACACCCTCTTGCAGATGGATAATATCCGCCTCGGCAGCATCGTCGCCGACGGAACGTATAATGCCTCCACCGATTTCGGCCCGCTGGCGGCGCTTTTGCCCATGCTCGGTACCCTCATTTTCGGCGTGTGCCCCTTCGGGCTGCGCATCGTGCCTCTTTTGTGCACGGCGGGGCTCCTTGCGGTGCTGTACTTCTTCGGCAAAGAGCTGCTGCGCCGCCCCGGTTGGGGATTTTTGCTGGCGGCGCTGACGGCGTTCGGCGGGCTGGCGCTCACCGTGGGGCGGCTGGGGCTGGCGTACGCGCCCATCGCCCTGTGCGTCGTCGCCGCCTATTGGTGCATGTTCCGCTTCTTCCGCGGCGGCGTCTCCGCCGCAAAGCCCGCGGCAAGCGCCTGCAATGTGCTCGCTTCGGGGCTGTGCTTCGCACTCGCCATGGCGCTGGACCCGAAGTGCATATTCGCCCTTTTGGGCCTTGCGGGGCTGTTTGCCGCCGGCATGGTCCGCCAAAAGAGGAAAGACGCCGCCGCCCTCGCCAAAGTGCGCGCGGCAGCTGCCGAAGGGGAAGGGGCCGCGCCGCAGAACGCCTCGGGTGCGCCGCAGAACGCCTCGGGTGCGCCGCAGGGTCATGTCTCGGATACGGCGCAGAGCTACGCCTTGGATACGGCGCAGAGCTACGCGCGCAGGCTGGCGTGGCTGTTCGCGGTGCTCGGCTTTATCGCCGCCACCGTCGCCTTTGTCGCCCTCGCCTTTTTGCCGCAGTACTTCACCTATATGCAGCTGTATGAAGCGGACCCCTCCGCGCCCTCGCTGGGCTTTTTCACCCTGCTCTTCCGCGCCCTAGGCGACGCCTTTACGGTAAGCGACGTCACCGCCCTCTCGGCTGCCAACGCCGCTTCCTGCTTCGGCTGGCTGATCGGCTTCAAGGGCGCCACGCTCTTTACCGCGGGGGAGGGCGGCGCCTATATCGCCCTCAACGCCCAGGCAAACTACGCCATGCTGCTCGTTGCCCTCGTCGGCTTCGTTTGGTCCACCGTCTATACGCTGCAATACGCCTTTGGCGGCGGGCAGAAGCGGCGGGAAGCGGGCGAATTTGCCTTCTCCGCCGTGGCGGCCTATTGCGTGCTGACGGCGGGCTCTCTGACCTCGCTCCTGCAATACGCCTTCTGCGGCGGGGCGAACGCCGCCCAGAGCATGCTCTTTTACGCCTTCTTCTTCGGCTATATCCCGCTGCTGTTCGCGCTGCTGCGCTCGCGCGACGCATCTGCCCCGCGCGTCCTGTTCGGCATCCGCACAGACCGCACGGGCATCCTGCTCGCCTGCGCCTGCGCCCTGTTCATCGTCGTGTTCGCCCTCACGCTCCCCATGCAGTTTTGCATCCCCCTCGCAGAAGGGGCGGCGGCTGCCATGTTCGGGTGGACGACGCTTGCAAGCAACGGCGTGTACCGCATCTGATCGAAATTCCGCGCTTTTTACGCGGAATTTTTTCTCCGCAGGGGAGAGGAAAGAAAAAATCGGCGCGCCCGGCGTCTGCGGGGCGTCCGCGCCTTTCATTTCATTCATAAAAGAAAGAAGAAAAGGCCGAGGCTGCTGCTCTTCATTGCATTCATAAAATACAAAAGAAAGGGGGATAGATCATGCTTTCCAAGGTGACGAGCTTTGCCCTGAACGGATTAGACGGCGTGCCCGTGGAAGTGGAGACGGACATCCACAGCGGCCTGCCCGGCTACGAGCTGGTCGGCCTGCCCGATACCGCCGTCAAAGAGAGCCGCGAGCGGGTGCGTTCCGCCCTCAAAAACAGCGGGCGGCGGTTCCCCACCCAAAAGATCACCGTCAACCTCGCGCCCGCCGACCTGAAAAAAGAGGGCTCGTATTTCGACCTTGCCATCGCCGTCGGCATCTTAAAGGCGACGGGGCAGCTGGCGGGGGAGTGCGCGGGCACCGTGTTTTTGGGCGAGCTGGCGCTGGACGGCAGGCTGCGCCCTTTGGCGGGCATTTTGCCCATCCTCATCTCCGCCAAGGCGCGGGGATATTCCAAATTCGTCGTTCCCGCGGGCAACGCGCGCGAGGCGGCGTACATCGGCGGCATCCAAACGGTGGCGGCAGAAAGCCTTTCCGCCGTCATCGACCATATCAGCGGCTACGCGCCGCTGCCGCCCGTGCCCACCGCCCGCTACGGCGCCGCCGCCCCGCAGGCGGGCAAGTTCGACCTCGCCTTCGTCAAAGGCCAGGCGGTCGCCCGCCGCGCCCTCGAAGTCGCCGTCAGCGGCGGGCATAACCTGCTGCTCGTCGGCCCGCCCGGCACGGGCAAGACCATGCTGGCGCGCTGCATCCCCTCCATCATGCCCGATATGACCTTTGCCGAGGCGCTGGAAGTGACCAAGATCCATTCGGTGGCGGGTATTTTGGGGGAAGAGGGCATCGTCACCGAACGCCCGTTCCGCTCGCCCCACCACACGGCGAGCACGGTGGCGCTGTGCGGGGGCGGCAACCGCACCGTCAAGCCGGGCGAGATCAGCCTCGCCCACCACGGCGTTCTGTTTTTAGACGAAATGCCCGAATACCACCGCTCCGCTCTCGAGGCGCTGCGCCAGCCCCTGGAAGACGGCTGCATCACCGTCTCGCGCAGCGGCGGTTCCGTCACCTTCCCCGCCAACTTCATGCTGGTCGCCAGCATGAATCCCTGCCCCTGCGGCAATTACGGCAGTGCCGACAAGGTGTGCACCTGCACCCCTTCCGCCATCCACAGGTACCGCGCCCGCGTCAGCGGCCCGCTGCTGGACCGCATCGATATGCAGGTGGAAGTCGACTCCGTCGGCTATGAAGAGCTCTCTTCCGCCGCCCCCGCCGAAAGCTCCGCCTCCGTCAAGGCGCGCGTCGAGCGCGCCCGCGCCGTCCAGCGCGAGCGGTTCGCCTCCTGCAAGGGGGTGCGCACCAATGCCGACATGGGCGAGCGCGAAATGCGGCGCTTCTGCCCCCTGTCCCGCGACTGCGAAGACGCCCTCCGCCTCTCCTTCGAGCGGCTGCGCCTTTCCGCCCGCGCCCGCGCCCGCATCATCAAGGTGGCGCGCACGGCGGCAGACCTGGCGGGCAGCGAACACATCGCCCCCGCGCACATCTTCGAGGCGGTCTCTTACCGCAAGTACGACAATCAGGGCGTCTGATTTTTTACGGCTGCGTTTTGGCGGGCGGAAGCGGCTCCTTCGGTTTTTGAAAGGAAGGGCGGCTTCCTTCCCGTGTTTGGCGGGCGGCGATGAACGCCCGTGCCCGATCTTTGAAGGGGGACGGCGAATGTACGGCAAAGACGAAAAGGCGGAGATCTGGTTAGATTCGTTCGGGTTCGGGCTGCCCAAAAAGCTGCGCCTGCGGGCGCTGGTGCGCAGCGCCCACGAGCTCGTCGCGGGCTTTTCCGCCCGCTATGCGGCGGTGGAAAAGATCGTAGGGGAAGAAGATGCGGCCGCCATGCGCCGCTCGCTGGAAGACGGCGCCGCCTTCCGCGCCCTGCTCGAGAGTTACGCCCGCAAGGGGGTGCGCTGCGTCACCCTCTCTTCGCCGCTGTATCCCCAGCAGCTTCTGCACATTCCCGATCCGCCCCTGGTATTGTACTGCAAGGGCGACGTGTCCCTTTTCAAAGGGCGCATGTTCGCCATCGTCGGCGCCCGCCGCACCCTGCCCGCCATCTTGCAGCTGACGCGGCAGTTCGCCTGCGAGCTGTCTGCACACTTCACCATCGTCAGCGGCATGGCAGACGGCGGCGACGCCGCCGCCCTTCGCGGCGCGCTGGAAGGGGGAAGGCCGATCTCCGTGCTCGCCTGCGGGTGCGACCGCTTTTACCCCGCCGCAAACTGCGCCCTGCAGCGCGAGGTAGAGGCAAAGGGCCTGCTCGTATCCGAGTACCCGCCCGGCACCAAGCCGAGCGCCTGGAGCTTCCCCGCCCGCAACCGCATCATCGCCGGGCTGTCGGAAGGGGTGCTCGTGGTCAGCGGCGGCGAAAAGAGCGGCACGCGCAGCACGGCAGAAAGCGCTTACACCTACGGGCGGGATGTATTCGCCTTTCCGTACACCATCGGCGAGCCTACGGGCGCCGGCTGCAACGCCCTTCTCAAAGAATACGCAAAATTGGCGGACAATTTAGTTGACATTGCCTCCGCTTTTGGTATAAACTTGACCGCAGCGGAAAAAATCGAGCTGACGCCGGCGGAGAGCGCCGCCTATGCCGCCATCGAAGGGGAAGCGCACGCTTCCGCCATCGCCGAGCGCGCGGGCATCCCCGCGCACGAGCTGCCCGCCCTGCTGGTGTCGCTGGAGATCAAAAAGCTGATCGCGCCCTGCGGCGGCAACCGTTACCGCCGCCTGCGGTAGGGAAAGGCAGATTTTGGAATGTAAAATGTAGAATGTAAAATGTAGAATTTTGGACGGTTTGGTGAAAGTTTTATCTATTCCATAATTTACCGTTTTACATTTCCCATGCAGAGGAGAGATCCTTCGGCTCGCTTCGCTCGCTCAGGATGACAGGAAGGGAAAGTGCGCCTTTTCTATTGCGCGCCGCATACGCGACGCGCCCTGTCTTGTCACCCTGAGCGGAGCGGCGAAGGCATAGCCTCGCCGCGCAGTCGAACGGGTCTCTGAAAATAATACGCGAAAAAGCAAAAACCGCGCTTTTTGCTTTTTCACCTACCAACGAAGAGCTGCCCGCAGGAAAGGTGAAGGCGGGGCGCATTTTATAACGGAGTGCCCCGAAAGGCGCACCGCCGAGGAAAACTCCGATTGCGCCGCCCGCAGGGCGGACAATGGGGTTTTCCTAAAAATCACGACAATTCGCAGCCGCCGTCGCGGCGAGAATTGTGTGAGGAGAGGATTATGGATTTGATCATCGTCGAGTCGCCTTCCAAGGCGAAGACAATCGCAAAATATCTCAAAGGCAAGTACAAGGTAGACGCCTCCGGCGGCCATGTGCGCGACCTGCCCGAAAAGCGTTTGGGGGTGGATATCGCCCACAACTTCGAGCCGACGTACGTCGTCAATGCCGATAAAAAGCAGGTCATCAAGCGCCTTGCCGAAGAGGCCGCCAAGGCGGACAACGTCTACCTTGCCACCGACCCCGACCGCGAGGGCGAGGCGATCTCGTGGCATCTGAAAAACGTATTGAAGCTCAAAGACGGCAAGTACCGCATCGAATTCAACGAAATTTCTCCCGCCGCCGTCACGGGCGCCCTGCAGCACCCGCGCGAGATCGACTATAAGCTGGTAGACGCGCAGCAGGCGCGCCGCGTGCTGGACAGGCTGGTGGGCTACAAGCTCTCGCCTCTCTTGTGCAAGCGCATCGGCTCCGGGCTTTCGGCGGGGCGGGTGCAGTCGGTGGCGCTGCGGCTGATCGTAGACAGAGAGCGCGAGATCCGCGCCTTCGTGCCCGAAGAATACTGGAACCTGAACGCGGAATTGCAGGATAAGCCCAAGGCATACGCGCCCTTCAAGGCACTGCTTGCCGAGCGCAAGGGCAAAAAGTACAAGCCCTCGAGCGCGGACGAGAACGAGGCGGTGCGCGCGGCGCTGGAAGGCAAGCCGTACATCGTCGAGTCCGTCAAAAAGAGCCTGGCAAAGTCGCACGCGCCCGCGCCCTTCACCACGTCTACCCTGCAGCAGGACGCTTCCAATAAATTCGGCATGACCTCGCCCGAGGTCATGCAGGTGGCGCAGCACCTGTATGAGGGCATGGACACCCCCGAAGAGGGGCACATCGCCTTCGTCACCTATATCCGTACCGACTCCGTGCGCGTTTCGGCGGAAGCGCAGGCGGCGGCGCGCGCCTTCATCGCCGAAAAGTTCAGCAAAGAATATGTGCCCGCCAAGCCCAACTTCTATAAAACAAAAAAGGGCGCGCAGGACGCGCACGAGTGCATCCGCCCCATCGATTTGAAGCGCACGCCCGAAAGCGTCAAGCGCATCCTCGATAAAAAGCACTACAACGTGTACAAGCTCATTTACGAGCGCTTTTTGGCATCGCAGATGAGCGAGGCGCAGTACAACAGCGTGCAGATGAAGATCAAAAACGGCGATTACGGCTTCAAAGCCAGCGGCAGAACGCTCAAATTCGCGGGCTTCACCGCCGTGTATCAGGACGTGAAGAAGGAGAAGGAAGACGAAGAGGGCGTCAACGCCAAGCTGCTGCCCGACCTCAAAGAAGGGGAAGAGGTAGACCTTATCTCCCTCACCTCCGAGCAGAAGTTCACCAAGCCCCCGCTGCGCTATACCGATGCTTCCCTCGTCAAGGCGATGGAAGAAAAGGGCATCGGCAGGCCGTCTACCTATGCCTCCATCATCTCCGTGCTCACCCGCCGCAAATATGTGACCAAAGAGGGCAAGTACATGGTGCCCACCGAGGTCGCCTTTCGCATCACCGACCTTCTGTGCAAGTACTTTACCGACATCATGGACGTCGGCTTCACCGCCAGGATGGAAGACATGCTCGACGGCATCGAAGAGGACGGCACCGACTGGCACAAGATCATCGCCGACTTCTATCCGCCCTTCGCCGAAAAGCTGGTGTTCGCCTCCAACGACGGCGACGAGATGACGGATATCCTCTGCGAAAAGTGCGGCCATCCCATGATCCGCAAAAACGGGCGCTACGGCAAGTTTTTGGCCTGCTCCAATTACCCCGCCTGCTCGAACATCAAGAGCGAAGACGAAGAGGTCTCCGCCACCAAGTGCCCCAAGTGCGGGGCGAACATGGTGGTCAAGCACGGCAAATACGGCAAGTTCCTCGCCTGCCCCAACTACCCCGAATGCGACGCCACCCTGCCCTTCGACAGCGAAGTTTCCACCGAAAAATGCCCCAACTGCGGCGAGCTGATGGTGTACCGCAACGGCAAGTACGGCAAATTCCTTTCCTGCCCCAAGTGCAATACCAACCGGCCCATCATGGAGCTGGCGGGCACCTGCCCCGTGTGCGGCGCGCCTACCCGCAAGATGAAGAGCAAGGCGGGCAAGGTGTATTACAGCTGCTCGCGCTATCCGCAGTGCAAGTTCATGAGCTGGGATCTGCCCACCGGCGAAAAATGCCCCCGGTGCGGGCAGTATCTGGTGAAAAAGGGCAAGAACATCAAATGCACCGGCTGCGACTATTCCGCCCCCGCCCCCAAAGGCGAAGAAGAGAAGGAGGCAAAAGACGAACAGTCTCCGCCCGCCGCACAGTAAAGGGAAGCATGGCTTTCCGTTATTTCAGCCGCCCCGCGTCTGCTATAAATTCTCACAATTTCTTTCGAGCTGACGAAAGAAATTGTCGAGATAAACCAAGCCAAAGCAAGAAGCCCCCGCCCTGAAAGGCGTCTTTTGCGCGCCTTGCGGCTCATCCTCATTGCAATACCGCAGTGGGTATTGCTGCTTCGTCTGTCGCCCCAATTCATCGCAAAATGCGCTCTTTCAGGGTGCGAAGCAATCGCAAGCGGGTAGATTGCCGCAGATGCAAGGCAAAGCCCGCAGCTAATATAGAGACATATTAGCAAGGGCTTTAACGATGCAGATGTGGTGAGATTTCCGCTTGCGATCGGGGTCTCTTTGCTTTGGCTTGGTTAAGGGGGAAACCTGTTGTTCACCGCCTTTGGCGGCTCTGCAACGGTTTCACCCCTCTTTTTTTGCCGTTTAGGGGCTCACGTTTTATAAACGGCAAAAAAATTCACCCTCATCCGACTCATAAGGGAAAAGAGGCAAAAGCGTTGTTTTGCCTCTTTTTGAGTATTGTTTTAAAGCATCCACAATGTTACATTTTACATTCTACATTTTACATTTGGAAGAGACCCGTTCGACTTCGCGGCTCAAAAAACAGGGTTCCCGAAAATCGCAGCGGAGCGAGATTTTTGGGAAGAGGAGGAGCCGTCTTGCAGGTAGAACATTTTGCCATTGGCAAAATGTTGACAGCATAGGCGAGCGACGACGAGCTCAGGGTGACAAGGGAGAAGAAGGGACGCGTCGCGTATGCGGCGCGCGGCAGAAGGCGGCGGAGGGCTGCGCGGGGCGGCTTTGCACCTGCAGGGGGCGGTAAAACCGCGCCGTAAACTTTTCTTCGTTTTTTCATATAAAAACTCTTGACAATGCGGCGCATTCGGCATATAATTGATTTAGCACTCTGATAGCAAGAGTGCTAATTTTCAAAGGCGGACGGACGGATGAGCGGAACGGGAGCACAAGTCACGGTGGTGGGGGCGGGCCTTGCGGGCTGCGAGGCGGCGCACTTTCTGGCCCGGCACGGGTTTTTTGTGCGGCTCGTCGAGTGCAAGCCGCAAAAGTTCACCCCCGCGCACAGCAGCGCCGGCTATGCCGAGCTCGTGTGCAGCAATTCGCTGAAGAGCAACGACGTGTTCGGCAATGCCTGCGGCCTCTTGAAAGAAGAGATGCGCATCCTGGGTTCGCTCGTCATCGAGGCGGCGGACGCCACGCGCGTGCCCGCGGGCGGCGCTTTGGCGGTAGACCGCGAGGCATTTTCCGCCTACATCACCCGCAAGATATGCGAAGATGAAAATATCGAAGTCGTCTGCGAAGAGGTGAAAGCCATCCCGCAGGGGCCGTGCATCGTCGCCACGGGGCCGCTGACTTTGGACGATTTGGCGGAGGATATCCGCGCAAAGCTGGGCGGCAACCTCTATTTTTACGACGCCGCCGCCCCCATCGTCTCCGCCGCGAGCATCGATTTTTCCAAGACCTTTACCGCCGACCGCTACGGCAGGGGAGAGGGCGACTACGTCAACTGCCCCATGGATCAAGAGACGTATGAGGCGTTCGTAGAGGCGCTGGCGGGCGCGGAGCGGGCGCTGGTGCACGATTTTGACAAGCGGGAGGTGTTCGAGGGCTGTATGCCCGTCGAGATCATGGCCTCCCGCGGCAAAGACACGCTGCGCTTCGGCATGCTCAAGCCCGTGGGATTGTACGATAACGACGGCAAGCGCCCGTACGCGGTATTGCAGCTGCGCAAAGAAAACGCCGCCGCCACCGCCTATAATCTGGTCGGCTTCCAGACCAACCTCAAATTCGCCGAACAGCGGCGGGTGTTCTGCATGATCCCCGCCCTGCGCGAGGCGGAGTTTCTGCGCTACGGCGTCATGCACCGCAACACCTTTTTGGATGCGCCGCGCGTTTTGAACGCAGACTATTCCTGGAAGCAAGACGGCCTCGTGTTCTTTGCCGGGCAGATGACGGGCGTGGAAGGGTATGTGGAGAGCGCGGGCAGCGGCCTCGTCGCCGCCATCTCTTTGGCGCTGAAGCTGAAAGGGCTGCCGCCCGTCGCATGGGACGACGAAACCGTTTCCGGCGCCCTGTGCGCGCACATCTCGTCGCCGAGCGAAAATTTTCAGCCCATGAACGCCAATTACGGCATCCTGCGCCCGCTCGCCGAGAACGTGCGCGACAAGGCGAAAAAGAAGCGGCTGTTTGCCGAGCGCGCGCTGGAAAAGGTGCGCGCCGTACAAGAGCGGCTTTCCTGTCTTTTATAGAAAATTCATCAGCAAACGAATACAGGCGGCATCGCCGCAAGGGGCGCTCGCAGCGGCGCCGAAGGAGGAAACACAACTATGGAATTCAGAGGAACGACCATCTGCGCCGTCAAACGAGGCGGCGTCACGGCCATCGCCGGCGACGGGCAGGTCACCATGGGCGAGTCGGTCATCTTCAAAAACAGCGCCGTCAAGGTGCGGCGCATCTACGGGGGCAAGGTCATTCTGGGCTTTGCCGGCTCCGTTTCGGACGCATTTTCGCTCTCTGAGCGGTTTGAAGGGATGCTGAATAAATTTTCCGGCAACCTGATGCGCTCGGCGGTAGAGCTCGCCGAACTCTGGCGCAACGACAAGATGGTGCGCAAGTTAGAGGCGCTGATGATCGTCGCCGACAAAGAAAAACTGCTCATCATCAGCGGCAACGGCGAAGTCATCGAGCCGGACGGCGGCGTCTGCGCCATCGGCAGCGGCGGCAACTACGCCTTGGCGGCCGCTCGCGCCCTCGTGCAGGAAACAGACTACGGCGCCGCCGACATCGCCCAAAAGGCACTCAAGATCGCCAGTGAGATCTGTGTTTTTACCAATGACCATATCACGGTGGAAACGGTTTGAGGGACAGGTTCACGAAATTTCTTTCGTGCTGACGAAAGAAATTTCCGTGATTAAGGGGGAAACCTGTTGTTCACCGCCTATTCGGCGGCTCTGCAACGGTTTCACCCCTCTGCTCGTCGCGTCAAGGCGCCATGGCAGGCGACGCACTGCGCTTGCCGCCTTGCCCGTTGCGCCTGCCGCTCCTCTTTCCCAAAAATCTCGCTGCGCTGCGATTTTCGGGAACCCTGATTATTTTTAAGGGCACACCGGTTATAGAACGCCGCGAGACTTCACCCTCATCCGTATGCTTACAATGGAAAAAAGGAAAAAGTGTGATTTTTCCTTTTTTGAGTATTTTTTGATCGATCGAGAGTTAGTCACCACCCCGCACGACGTGGCGCGCGGGCGCAGGCAGGCAACAGTGGAGGGCGCCTGCACAAGAAGAAAAAAGGAGGAACCATGAATCATTTATCACCCAAACAGATCGTAAACGAATTGGATAAATATATCATCGGGCAAGACGAAGCCAAGCGCGCGGTGGCAATAGCGCTGCGCAACCGCTACCGCCGCAGCCGCCTTTCGGAGGCGGACCGCGAGGAGATCACGCCCAAAAACATCATCATGAAGGGCCCGACGGGCGTCGGCAAAACGGAGATCGCCCGCCGCCTGGCAAAGCTGGTCAAGGCGCCCTTCATCAAGGTGGAGGCGACTAAGTACACCGAGGTCGGCTACGTCGGCAGAGACGTGGAGAGCATGGTGCGCGACCTCGTGGAGTGCTCCATCCGCCTCGTCAAAGAAGAAAAGATGAAAGAGGTCTCCGTCAGGGCGCGCGCGTCGGCGGAAAAGAAGGTCGTAGACGTGCTTTCGGAGATGAAAAAGGGCGAGCGCGGCGAACTGGCGAAGGACGTGTTCGACGCCAAGCTCATCGAAGAGCTGCGCGCAGGCAAGTTCGACGATACCCAGATCGAGATCGAGATCGCCGACGCACCCAAGAGCATGGAGATCGTGCCCGGCGGGGCGGAGATCAACATCGGCTCCATCTTCGGCGACATGCTGCCCAAGCGCAAAAAGCGCCGCAAGATGTCCGTCAAACAGGCGATGCAGCAGCTGATGGACGAAGAGGCGGAAAAACTCATCGACAACGACGCCGTCAACACCGAAGGCCTCGCCCGTGCCGAAGAACAGGGCATCATCTTCATCGACGAGATCGACAAGATCGCCGGCAAAGCCAACCAGGGCGGGGCAGACGTCTCGCGCGAGGGCGTGCAGCGGGATATCCTGCCCATCGTCGAGGGCTGCACGGTGATGACCAAGTACGGCCCCGTGAAGACGGATTTCATCCTCTTTATCGCCGCAGGCGCCTTCCATGTGGCGAAGGTGGAAGACCTCATCCCCGAATTGCAGGGGCGCTTCCCCATCAACGTAGAACTGCAGAGCCTTTCCAAAGAGGACTTCGTCAAGATCCTCACCCAGCCGCGCAACGCCATCACCACCCAGTACGGCAAGCTGCTGGGGGTAGACAACATCGACCTGCAGTTCACCGAAGACGCCATCGAAGAGATCGCCACCATCTCCGCCGACATGAACGCCACCAGCGAAGACATCGGCGCCCGCCGCCTGCACACCGTGATGGAATATCTGCTGGAAGATATCTCCTTCAACGCGGGCGGAGATTACCCCACCGTCACCGTGACCATCGACAAAAAGTACGTCGACGAACACCTCGACAAGATCATCCGCAACCGCGATCTGAAAAAATACGTTCTGTGATCCGGAAAATATAGTCAGCGAGCCCGCCCCGCGGCGGGAGAGGAGAGAGCATGATCAATATCCCCAAAGGCACCAAAGACGTACTGCCCGCCGAGGCGTATAAATGGCACTTCGTCGAGAACACCGCGCGGCGCATCGCCGCCCTGTACGGGCTGAAAGAGATCCGCACCCCCGTGTTCGAGCATACCGAGCTGTTCCTGCGCGGCGTGGGAGATACCACCGATATCGTCAATAAAGAGATGTACACCTTTTTGGACAAGGGCGAACGCTCCATCACCTTAAAGCCGGAAGGCACGGCGGGCGTCGTGCGCTCGTTCATCGAAAACGGCGGGGGCGGCGGCGTCCTTCCTCAAAAGATGTACTATATCACCCCCGTGTTCCGCTACGAGCGCCCGCAGGCGGGCAGGCTGCGCGAACACCACCAGTTCGGCGTGGAGATCTTCGGCGGCAAGGGGGCGGAAACGGACGCGGAGGTCATCCTTCTGGCGCGCGACTACATCGCCGCCCTGGGCGTGGAGGGGGTGGAACTCAACCTCAATTCCATCGGCTGCAAGCACTGCCGGCCCAAATTCAACGAGGCGCTGCGCGAATACCTGCGCCCGCACCTTTCCGAAATGTGCCCCACCTGCAACGCCCGTTTTGAAAAGAACCCGCTGCGCATCCTCGACTGCAAAGAGGAAAAGTGCGCCGCCATCAATGCCGGCGCGCCCCGCTCGGTAGACTTTTTGTGCGACGAGTGCCGCGAGCACTTTGAAAAGCTGAAGGCCATTTTAGACGACTGCGGCGTCGCCTATACGCTGAACCCGAAGCTGGTGCGCGGGCTGGACTACTATTCCAAGACGGTGTTCGAGTTCGTCTCCACCTCCATCGGCGCGCAGGGCACGGTGCTGGGCGGCGGCAGGTACGATACCCTCATCGAAAATTTAGGCGGGCCTTCGGTGCCCGCGGTCGGCTTCGGCAGCGGCATCGAGCGCATGCTGTTGGTGCTGGAAAATACCGGCAAAACCATCCCGCAGGAAGCGCCCCTCGGCGTGTACGCGGCGGGGCTGGACGAGGCGGGCAGGCGCGCCGCCTTCCTGCTGGTGCAAGAATTGCGGCAGAAGGGCATCAGCGCCGATTTCGACCACGCCGCAAGGTCGGTGAAGGCGCAGTTCAAATACGCGGGCAAGGTGGGGGCGCGCTTTGTGGTCGCCATCGGCTCGAACGAGCTGGAAAGCGGCATGTACACCATAAAAGACATGGCCGCCTCCGCTTCGGAAAGCGTCGCCGCGGCAGACGCTGCCGCCTATCTGGCAAGTAAACTGCAATGAAGGAATTTGCGCGCGTTCTGAAGGTGCGCGGCAAATTCGCCGTGGTGCAGATCGAAAAGACGGTGCGCTGCGAGGGCTGCAAGGTGTGCGCCTTTCAAAACGGAAAGAGCACCGTCAAGCTCAAGGCGCTGAACACGGCGGGTGCCAAGGCGGGCGACAGGGTGGTGGTACAGGCGGAAAAGGACAACCGCCTGCTCGCTTCCTTCATCGTCTATATCCTGCCCCTCCTCTTTGCGGGGGCGGGGGCGGCGACCGGCGCGCTGGCCGTGGGCGGCGAATTGTGGGCGGCGCTTTTATGCCTGGCAGGCTTTGCCGTCGGCTTTTTCGCCGTATGGCTCATCGACAAAAGAGTTTCCCGCCTGCGCGGTTTCGGTATGGAAGTCGTGGCGGTAGAACAAAATAAAAACCGAGAGGAGGAACACAGCAATGGTTAAGGCAATGGATTCGGCGGCTTTCCGCAAGGCATTGGCAGAGGGGAAGACGCTCGTCGTCGATTTTTGGGCGGAATGGTGCGGCCCCTGCCGCATGCTCGGCCCCGTCATCGATCAGCTCAGCGAAGAAATTTCGGGGGCGGAATTTTGTAAGATCGACGTAGACGACAACCCCGACCTTGCGCGCGAATATTCGATCATGAGTATTCCCTGCGTCATGGTCTTCAAGGGCGGCAAGCTCGCCGCCAAAAACATCGGCTTCGTGCCCAAGGCGGCGATGCAGGAGTTTATTGAGAAGAATATATAAATAGTTCACGAAAATCTCGGCGAGCTGACGCCTGCGATTTTCCGTGATTTTAGGAAAACCCCAACCAAAACGCGCTATCGGCAGATAGCGCGTTTTCTGTTCGGAGTTTTCCTCGGCGGCGCGCTTTTAGGGGCTCACGTTTGATAAACGCGCGCCGCCTTCACCTTTTCTGCAAGAGCCGCAGGGATGCGGCAAATGGGGAGCGCTTACCGAAAGGCGTGGCTTTCGGACGCGCAGAAAATTTATTTTATGTTCACGCGTTCCTCGGCAGGCTGCTGCCTGCGGAACGCCGTGATCGGAGAGACAACCCGACGTTCGCTTATGCTTCGCAACGCTCTGCGCCTGGTTTTCTCTCGCCGCCGCGCTTTTAGGGGCTCACGTTTGATAAACGCGCGCAGCCTTCACCTTTCCTGCAAGAGCCGCAGGGATGCGGCAAATGGGGTGCGCTTACCGAAAGGCGTGGCTTTCGGACGCGCAAAAAATTTATTTTATGTTCACGCGTTCCTCGGCAGGCTGCTGCCTGCGGAACGTCGTGATTTGAAGACAACCCCGTGGGGCGCCGTACGGCTAGCCGCGGGGTTTTCCTCTGTGCCGCGCGATTGGGGGCACGCCTTTTATAAATGCGCGGCACATTCACCTTTCCCCGTGCAGCTCTCCGCTGTAAGGTGAAAAAGGCAAAAGCGCGGTTTTGCCTTTTTCATTGATCGATGGAGCGATAGGGAGTTCGTCACCATCCCGCGCGGCGTGGCACGCAGGGCGGGCATTTTCGGCAAATACATGCCCTTACCTTGTCACCCTGAGCGGAGCGGCGAACGGGAACCGTGAGCCGCGCAGTCGAATGGGTCTCTGAAAAATAAAAAAATGTCCCTGTCATTTCGACCTCGTCGTCACACGCCTATGCTGTCAGCATTTTGCCGTTTGGCAAAACGCTCGACTTGCAAGGCGACTCCTCCTCTTCCCAAAAATCTCGCTTCGCTGCGATTTTCGGGAGCCCTGTTTAATAGCCCGCCGAGTGGAGAAATCTTGCGCGGTGCGTATCGGGTAATAAACTTTTTGCGTGTTCGGAACAGCTTGCCGCTCTGTACAAGATCCCTCGACTGACGCTCGGGATGACAAGGTAATATTTAATCAAATTCTTGCGCAAGCAAAACCACGTTTTTGCGCCCGCGTACTCAATTTGCGCGGCAGCGCTCTTGCAGGAAAGGTGAAGGCGGTGCGCGTTTTATAACCGGCGTGCCCCCGAAAGGCGCACCGCCGAGGAAAACTCCGAACAGAAAACGCGCATCTGTCGATGCGCGTTTTGGTTGGGGTTTTCTTCAAATCACGGAAAATCGCAGGCGTCAGCTCGCCGAGATTTTCGTGAACCGTAATTTTACATTCTACATTTTACATTTACCATTTGCGCAGGGGCGCGGGCGCGTCGCGTATGCGGCGCGCGGCAAGGGGGAAGCGCGGCAAGGGGCGCGGCACCGGGGGATATAAAGGCCGGAGGTGCGGCTGCCCTTCTGCTTTTGCAAGTTTTTCTTGCGGGCGGCGCGCTTTTTCTTGTAAAAATCGGCAAAGTGCGCTATAATGGTAGAAAAAGAAACTTTCTACGGAGAAAATTGCCATGATCGATCTGTCAACCATCCAAAAAGAGGACCCCGCCGTCTACGAGGCGATGAAGCTCGAGCTCGACCGCCAGCGGGGGAACATCGAGCTGATCGCCAGCGAAAACTTCGTCTCTCCCGCCGTCATGGCGGCGGTCGGTTCGCACCTCACCAATAAATACGCCGAGGGCCTGCCCGGCAAGCGCTATTACGGCGGCTGCCAGTATGTAGACATCGTCGAAAACCTCGCCATCGAGCGCTGCAAGCAGCTGTTCGGGTGCGACCACGCCAACGTGCAGCCGCACAGCGGCGCGCAGGCGAATACCGCCGTGTACTTCGCCCTGCTCACCCCCGGCGACACCATTCTGGGCATGAACCTCTCCCACGGCGGGCACCTGACCCACGGCTCGCCCGTCAATATCTCCGGCAAATATTTCAACATCGTCCCCTACGGCGTTTCCGAAGCGGACGAGCGCATCGACTATGACGCTTTGGAACAGCTCGCCCTCGAGCACAAGCCCAAGATGATCGTGGCGGGCGCTTCGGCATACCCGCGCGTCATCGACTTTGCCCGCCTGCGCGAGATCGCCGACAAGGTCGGCGCCTATTTGATGGTAGACATCGCCCACATCGCGGGGCTGGTGGCGGCGGGGCTGCACCCTTCGCCCGTGCCCTATGCAGACGTGGTCACCACCACCACCCACAAGACGCTGCGCGGCCCGCGCGGGGGCGTCATCATGTGCAAAGAGCAGTACGCCAAGGCCATCGACAAGGCGGTGTTCCCCGGCATGCAGGGCGGCCCGCTCATGCACGTCATCGCCGGCAAGGCGGTCGCCTTCAAAGAGGCCCTCTCCGACGAGTTCAAAGAATACCAGCGCCGGGTGGTCAAAAACGCGGCGGCGATGGCAGACGAGTTCACCAAGTGCGGCGTGCGCCTCG
>ERZ1643247.177-NODE-177-length-84744-cov-21.351994_pt1 | contig 84744 bp, 71 predicted proteins | sample MGYA00579264_ERZ1643247 | MGnify/ENA primary metagenome ERZ1643247 (study PRJEB29033, sample SAMEA4952262) | chicken gut metagenome | biome: Broiler Chicken; feature: Gastrointestinal Tract; material: Caecum | place: Ireland | collected 2018 | study: Broiler... | reverse complement strand
GTTATCCGATATCGTAAAAAAGCAAGAAGAGGTCGAAATTAAGTTGAAAGAACTGTCCGCATATTTGGCGGAAAGAAAGGCTAATCTTTCGGAGCTGAACAATTGGGCGGAGCGGTTTGATATCCAAGATATTCCTGCAAAAAAAGCAATGTTAATCAATACGATTGACCGTATTACCGTTTTCGATGATAAAGTGACGGTTAAATATAAGTTTAAGTGCAATTATCTCCGAGGAGGAGCAAAATTTGATATTGGTAACGATAAAGCTGTGGGTGAAGTTCCCTCAGGGGTATTTCCATGCTTAACGGTTGTGCAAGGTATGTCCCAGCCGAGCAGGGCACGATCATCTTCATCGGCTCCACTACGGAAAACCCGTACGCCTCCATGACGCCCGCCATCGTGTCGCGCTGCCGCGTGTTCGAGTTCAGGCGGCTTTCCGACGAGGAGATTTCGGGCGCGCTGAAAAAGGCGCTCACCTCCCGCAAGGGGCTTTACGCTTACAAAGCGCAGGTCGACGAGGAGGCGATCGCGCACATCGCGCGCATGAGCGCGGGCGACCTTCGCACCGCGTACAACGCCTTGGAGCTGGCGGTGCTCACCACCCCGCCCGCTGCGGACGGGAGCATTCACGTAACCTTGTCCGACGCGGAGCAGTCTATCCAGCGCAAGGCGCTCTCCTACAACGAGGATTCTTATTACGACTTTCTCTCCGCATTTTGCAAGAGCCTGCGCGGGAGCGATCCCGACGCCGCGCTCTATTACGCGTTCCGCCTCATAGAGGGCGGGTGCGATCCGCTCATTATTTTGCGGCGGCTCGTCGTGCACGCGAGCGAAGATGTGGGCATGGCAGACCCGAACGCGCTCGTCGTTGCGGTATCGGCGCTCACCGCTTTTGAAAAGCTGGGCGCGCCCGAAGGGTTCATTCCCATGAGCAACGCCATCATCTACGTGTGCGAGGCGGAAAAATCCAACTCCGCGATCTTGGCGATGGGCGCGGCGCAGAGGGCGGCGCGCGAGGTGCGCGACGACAATATCCCGCCCTATCTCAAAGACAACAGCTACGGAGACAGGCAGACCAAAGCGCAGAGCAAAAATTATAAATATCCGCACGATTTCGGCGGCTGGGTGGAGCAGCAGTACCTTCCCGACAGCCTGAAAAACGCCGTCTTTTACCAGCCGAAAGATAACGGCTTTGAAAAAACGGTAAAAGAGATCAGAAAGCGCAAAGGGAAAAAGAGTTGAAGCCCAAATATTTGACAAAATCCGCCTCTGTGCGGTATAATATTTCCGATATACTATAAGAGAGAGGAGAAAAGCATCATGATCAAACTCATTCGCGGCGGCTGTTACTACATGGGCGGCGCGCTGGTCAAGGAAAATCAGGCGTTTCTGACGGCGGCGGAAAAGGAAGCGGCTCGCAAGGGCACCATGTCTTACCGCATTCTCAAAGAGCATAACAGGGGAGACGAAACGAATTTGAAGATCAGATTCGATGCGATCGCCTCGCACGACATCACCTACGTCGGCATCATTCAGACGGCGAAGGCGAGCGGGCTCAAAGAATTTCCTCTTTCCTATACGCTCACCAACTGCCACAATTCCCTGTGCGCGGTGGGCGGCACCATCAACGAAGACGACCACGTGTTCGGCCTTTCCGCGGCGAAAAAGTACGGCGCGAACTTTGTGCCTCCCCATCTTGCGGTCATTCACCAGTACATGCGCGAGATGGAAGCGAAGGTCGGCCGCATGATTCTGGGCAGCGACTCTCACACCCGCTACGGCGCGCTCGGCACGATGGCTGTGGGCGAGGGCGGCCCCGAGCTCGTAAAGCAGATCCTCAATCAGACGTACGACATCAAGCGCCCCGAAACGGTCGCGGTGTACCTGCGCGGCAACCTGAAAAAGGGCGTCGGCCCGCAAGACGTTGCCATCGCGCTCTGCGGCGCCGTATTCAAAAACGGGTTCGTTAAAAATAAGATCCTCGAATTCGTCGGCCCCGGCATCAAAAACCTTTCCATGGACTACCGCAACGGCATCGACGTGATGACCACGGAAACGGCTTGCCTTTCTTCCATTTGGGAGACGGACGAAAAGACGCTCGAATATTACAGGATACACGGCAGGGAGAAGGATTATAAGCAACTCAAACCCTCCGATCCCGCCTATTACGACTACGGCATCACGATCAACCTCTCCACGATCGAGCCGATGATCGCGCTGCCGTTCCACCCGAGCAACGCCTATACGATCCGCGAACTCCTGGAGCACCCTTACGAGATCCTTTCCGAGGTGGAAGCGGCGGGCAGAAAGCTCAAAGGCGACGATTCCTTTACCCTTACCGACAAAATCAAGGACGGAAAAATTTACGTCAGCCAGGGCATCATCGCGGGCTGCGCGGGCGGCATGTACGAAAACATCGCCGAGGCGTATGAGATCATGAAGGGCAGATCCACCGGCACGGGAGAATTTTCGCTCAGCGTCTATCCTTCCTCCCAGCCCGTGTTCAAGGCGCTCGTAGACAACGGCTATATCGGCGGGCTCATGGAGTCCGGCGCCATCGTCAAAACGGCGTTCTGCGGCCCTTGCTTCGGCGCGGGAGACGTTCCCGCCAACAACGGGCTCTCCGTCCGCCATACGACGCGCAACTTTGAAAGCCGCGAGGGGAGCAAGCCCGCGGCGGGTCAGCTTGCGGCGGTCGCGCTCATGGACGCGCGCTCGATCGCGGCGACGGCCGCGAACGGCGGCTGCCTTACGCCCGCGACCGAGGCGGAATACACCAAAAAGGTCAAAAAATATTTCTTCGATTCCGAAATTTACAAAAACCGCGTCTATATGGGCGCGGGCAAGGCGCATAAAGAAGAGGAGCTTGTCTACGGCCCGAACATTGCAGACTGGCCGAAGATGATCCCGCTCGGCAGGAACGTGCTCATCAAGGCGGTCAGCGTCATCAACGACCCCGTCACCACGACGGACGAGCTGATCCCTTCCGGCGAAACTTCTTCCTACCGCTCCAATCCCCTGAAACTTGCGGAATTTGCGCTTTCCCGCAAAGATCCCGCATACGTCGGCAGGGCGAAGGAGGTCAAGGCAGACGAAGAGATCCGCCGCGAAACGGGCAAACTCCCCGAGCACGTCCTCAAAAAGGTGGAAAAGCTCAACGTCAGCGAAGAGGGTACGATCTACGGCAGCTGCGTCGTCGCGGTCAAGCCTGGAGACGGCTCCGCGCGCGAACAGGCGGCGTCCTGCCAGCGCGTTCTCGGCGGCATCGCCAATATCGCCAAGGAATACGCCACCAAGCGTTACCGCAGCAACCTCATCAACTGGGGCATGCTGCCGTTCACGGCGGAAAAGCTGCACTTCAAGGTGGGCGATTACATCTATATCGAGAACATCGACCGCTATATCAGAGACGGCGCGGAATCTATCCCCGCAAAGCACCTGAGCGGCGGCAACGTAAAAGACATCTCTCTTTCCGTCGGCTCCCTCACGCAGGACGAAAAGAACATCATTCTCAAAGGCTGCCTCATCAATTTCAACGCGGCGCACTGAAAACGTAAAAAGGAGGTTCCGGCGAATGCTCACATTATCCGATTATAAAAACGCGATCGATCTTACATATAAGCCGAAACCGCCCGTAACGCTTTCGGAGGAGGAAAAGAGCGCCATTTGCGACGAATTGCTCGCCGATCTTTTGGAAGAGCGCAACGAGATCGCCGCGTTCAGCTATCCGTATAAGGTCAAGAGAGACCTCATTTGGGGGTATCTCAACGAGCGCCTTCCCAATCCCGTGAGCGCGCGTTTTCTGGAACGGCAAGACAGGCTCTTTTGGGCGGAAACGTTGGAAAACGGCGTCGTTTCCCTCGATTCTCTCGAATTTCGCGGAGGGATCGCGCTCTGGCAGGGGGATATTTCCCGCCTGGCGGCAGACGCGATCGTCAACGCCGCGAACAGCTCTCTTTTGGGCTGTTTTATCCCGCATCACAAGTGTATCGACAACGTGATCCATTCCCGCGCCGGCGTGCAGCTGCGGCTCGACTGTTCCCGCATCATGGGCATGCAGGGCGAACCGGAACCGGCGGGATGCGCAAAGATCACCTTAGGCTACAACCTTCCCGCAAAGTACGTCATTCATACGGTCGGGCCGATGATCGGCGTCGCCCCCTCCGAGGAAGATGCGAGAGCTCTGCGCGGCTGTTATGTATCGTGCCTGAACCTCGCAAAGGAAATGGGACTGAAAAGCATTGCTTTCTGCTGTATCTCTACGGGGGTATTCGGGTATCCGAACGACGAAGCGGCGGAAACCGCCGTCGGAGCGGTGAGAAGCTGGCTGTTGGAAACGGGGTACGGCATCAGAGTGGTGTTCGACGTTTTTCTCGACAAAGACCGCGCGATCTATGCGGATATACTCAAAAATTTATGATCTCGGCAGATCATGCAAAAAGCCGCGCCTTTGCGAAGAAGGGCGCGGCTTTTTTACGAGAGGCTGCATATCGGCTTTTCCGGGCGGGAAGGCCGCTGCGTGCGGTCGTTTTGCGGTTTGAGTTTTGCGATATACCGTTCGTATTCGCGCATGCGCTCGCGCATGTGTTCGCAGGAAGGCTCCCGAACGGAAACCGCCGCCTGCGCGCCGCCGAACTTGTCTCCGATAAAGGCGGGCTCTGCGGCAAAACGCATGGAAAAGGTGATGATGAGCAGGAGCGACGCGGCGAGGCATACCGCCGCGGTCGTGAGAATGATTATCCGTTTGATCATGCCCGCAGTATGTGCGCAATTTTTGTTTTTATGCCGCCAAACGCTTGCGTTTTCCCAGGTAAACGGATATAATATGTCTCGGAATTTAAACTTGAGTCGAAGGGTTCGCCCGACGGCAAAGGGGAGATACATAAGATCTTTGGCAGCAAAGATATGCGCCTCCTTTTTGCATGACGGGCAAAAAGGAGGTTTTTTATGTCGGAAACCAGGCTGGCGGTGGTCAGTATCCTCAACGAATCGATGGACAGCTCCGAAAAGATGAACGCGCTCCTGCGCGATTTCGGCGAATACATCGTGGGGAGAATGGGCATACCGTACAAACTGAAAAAGGTTTTCGTGCATGTCATCGTCATCGACGCCCCGCAGGAGATCATCAACGCTCTGACGGGTAAGCTCGGCATGATCGAAGGCGTTACGGCAAAGACCTTGTTTTCCAAATACTGAGCGCCTTTTTGCCTGCGGCAGGTTTGAAAATTTTTTCAAAGGAGTGGTGTTTTTATGAAAAAGGCTATTGCGGCAGTCATGTCCGCAGTCATGCTCGCCTTCGGCGCGGCGGCTTTCGCCGCATGCGAAAACGGCGGGTCAGATGTCGTTACGCTGCAATCTTACAACAGCGAAAGTCAGATCGTCGCCCTTCTGCAACAGGCGCAGAACAGCGGCGCCGAAGCGTACGGGGTACTCGGAGAGCCCTCGCTCACCAACGGAAAGGCGGAGGTCTCTTCCATATCCGTCGCCGTGGATTTTCAGGAGGAATGGACGGCTATCACGGAATTTGACGGCTATCCGCAGGCTTCCCTGATCGCCCGCGGTACCTTTGCGCAATCGGATCCCGCGTTCATCGCGGCTTTTTCCGAAGCCCTCAAAGACAACGCGACATGGCTTTCACAGGAGGAAAATATCGATAAATTCGAGCAGAAGCTCGCCGCGTACAACGCCGCCGATCCCGACGGTTATCAGACGACGCTTGCGGGCAAAACGTATACAACGGAGACCATCGCGAACTGCAATCTCGGCTATCAGAGCGCGCAGGAGGTAAAGGCGTCCGTCAAAGATTACGTGAACAGGCTGAGCGGCTCCGAGCCTGCCGACGGCTTTTTCTATGCTGCGCCCGCGTCCGGCGCGCAGGCGCAGGCGGAAGGGGATAAAACGGTCGACGTGTATCTGCCCGACGGCACGCCCGCGTTCGCGCTCGCCAAAGTGTTCACGGAAGGGGTGAGCGTCGCGGGCTATACGGTGCGCTTTCACATCGTAGCGGCGGGGCAGATCGGCACGATCTTTTCTTCCACGGCGGGCACGGAAGCGGAGGCGGATCTTGCGGTCATGCCCACCATCGGCGCGGCAAACGTGTACGCGAAGGCGGGCGGCATACAGCTCGTATCCACCCATGTTTTCGGCAATCTCTATATAGCTTCCGTGAACGGCACGGCCGATTCTTTGGAAGAGCTGAGGGGCAAAACGGTGTATACGACCGCCGCCACGACCATTCAGCTGCTGCAATATCTCCTCACGGCGAACGGCATCGAATATACCGTTTGACGCGGTAAAACAGACTTATGAAGAGCGGAGCGAAAAAGATACTTCTGAATATATTGTTCCCCGTCGTCGTAACGGCGGCGATCTTCCTCATTTGGGCGATCGCCGCCGCCGCGATCGGCGCGTCGCTCATACTCCCTTCGCCCGCGGCGGCGATACGGGAGTTTTTCGCGTATTTTGCAGACGCCTCTTTTTGGCGCGCGTTGGGGAATACGATGTGGCGTTCGCTCTATTCTTTCCTCATTTCCTTTGTGCTGGCTTTCGCGCTCGCCGCGCTCGCGTACCGCTTTCCTCTCGCAAAGCGGCTCGCGGATCCCTTCGTGGCGTTTATCCGCGCGGTGCCCACGATGTCCGTCATACTGATCCTGATCATCTGGCTCAACGCGAGCCTCGCGCCCGCGGTCGTGGCGATCATCGTCATCTTTCCCACACTCTATTCGGCGTTTTCCGCTTCCATCGGCGGGGTAGACGCGGGCCTTGTGGAAATGTGCCGCGTTTACGGCGTGCGCACCAAAGACAAACTCTGCAAACTCTATATCCCGCACATGGCGAGGGGTGTGTTCGAGGGGAGCGCGAGCGGGTTTTCCCTCAACATCAAGCTCGTCATCGCGGCGGAGGCGCTCGCGCACACCGCGCGCAGCATCGGCAACATGATGGATTTCGCGCAGGCGCTTCTCGAAACGGAAAAGCTCTTTGCGCTCACCATTGCGGCGGTCGTTTTGTCCGTCGCGTGCGAATGGCTTACAAAGCTGATCGGGAGGGCGGTTATACGATGGAAATGAGCTGTTTTTCCGGCAAAAACATTCTTGTGGAAAACGTCGGCAAAAGGTACGGCGCGACGGCAGTCTACGAAAATTTTTCCCTCGAAATAGAGGAGGGGAAGATCACCTGTCTTCTGGGCGCGAGCGGGTGCGGCAAAACCACGCTTCTGAACATGCTCGCGGGGCTAACGCCTTATGAGGGGAAGATCGAGAACGTTCCCGCGCGCATCTCCTATATCTTTCAGCAGGAGCGGCTGCTTCCCAACCTTACGGTAAAGCAGAACGTCGCCCTCGTGCTCGGCAGGCACGCCGACGAAGAGAAGATCTCGCAAATTTTGGAAAAGGTGGAACTTTCGGGCAAAGAGAACGCGTACCCTGCCGAGCTTTCGGGCGGGCAGGCGCAGCGCGTTTCCATCGCGCGTGCGTTCGCGTATCCGTCGGGGCTTATCCTGATGGACGAGCCGTTCTCCTCTTTGGATACGGCGCTCAAAATACGTCTGATGGGAGTATTCTGCCGCCTGTGGGAGGAGGAAAAGCGCACCGCGGTATTCGTCACGCACGACGCGGAAGAGGCGTATATGCTCGCCCACCGCGCGATCCTTTTGCGCGGCGGCAGGGTGGCTGCGGATCTTCGCGAAGATTCTCCCGTCCCGCGCCCGTACGGGCGGGGATCGGCATTCAAACAAAATATTTTGCGCGAGATGCTCGGAGCGGAATAGAGTACAAGTCTCCCGCATAAAATGACAAAAAGGGGCATTTTTTGCTTTTCGGCGGAAAATGCCTCTTTTGTCTTGAAAAAAGAGGAAAAATATGCTATATTTAAAGCGGCTCAAATGTATGGCGGGAGAAGAAAACATGAAAACTTTATGGGTATCCGATTTGGACGGCACGCTGCTCACCCTGAAAGAGCGCATTTCCGAATACAGTTTGGAACACCTCAACGGGCTGATAGACGGCGGTCTGTCCTTTACATACGCCACGGCGCGCTCCCTCAATTCCGCGGCAAAGGCGTGTTGGGGGCTTCGGCAGGAGCTGCCGGTCATCCTGTATAACGGCGCGGTCGTCATGGAACCGTGGAGCGGGAAGATGCTCTACAACAATCACTTCAATCACGGCCAGCTCATGTATTTGAAGGAACTGTTCGCAAAATACGACGTATGGCCTCTCGTGTATTCCTTCCGCGGCGCGACGGAACGCGTTTCCTGGGTTACGGAAAAGGAAACGGCGGGCATGCGCCGCTATCTGGAAAGACGGAAGGGCGACCCGCGCATGCACCCCGTAAAAGAGCGGGAGGAGCTGCAAGGCGACGAGATCTTTTACTTTAACTGCATCGGCAGGAAAGAGGATCTCGATCGGCTGCACGAAGAAGTAGAGCAGAGCCTCGATATGAAGTGCATCTACGAACAGGAAACATATCAGACGGATTACTGGTGCGAGATCATGCCGCGGAGCACCTCGAAGGGCGAGGCTGCAAAACAGCTCAAAGCGCTGCTCGGCGCGGAAAAGCTCGTCGCGTTCGGCGACGGCGTGAACGACCGCGAGCTGTTTCTCGCGGCGGACGAAAGCTACGCGGTCAGAAATGCAGACGAATCGCTGAAAGCGCTGGCGACGGGCGTCATCGGTTACAGCGAGGAAGACGGCGTCGTCAAATTCATCATGGAGAATCTTGAAAAATATTTGTAAGGAGTCATATAAAATGGCAAAAGAAAAAAAAGAGAGAAAAAAGAGCACTTTCTGGAAGGATTTTAAGGCGTTTATTTCCCGCGGCAACATCGTCGATCTCGCCGTCGCAGTCGTCGTAGGCGCCGCGTTCACGGCGATCGTGAACAGCGTCGTGAACGACATCATAAAGCCGCTCATCGCCCTCCTTGTAGGCGGCGATTTCAGCGAGCTCGTCGTCGTTCTGCGTCCCGAAGCCCTCAACGAAGCCGGAGAGGTCGTACAGGAAGCGATCCTGCTCAACTACGGAAATCTGATCATGGCGATCCTTACGTTCCTCATCGACGCGTTCGTCATCTTTACCGCTTTGCGCATCGTGCGCAACGCGCAGAAGAAGCTGAAAGAGGGCGCCGCCGCTCTCAAAGAGAAACTGGAAAAGGGCGAGAACGCTGCACAGGCAGCGGAAGAGGCGGTAGAGGCGGCTGCGGAAGTCGCCGCGCAGCCCGCTGCCCCCGCAGAACCCGCCAAGCCCACGGCGGAGGAACTGCTTGCGGAGATCCGCGACCTTCTCAAAGAGAACGCCGAGCTTCGCCGCAGTGCGGCTTCCGTCGGCGAGCCGGACAAAACCGGCGATGCGCAGGCAAAATAAACATGAACGGGCAAAACAGGGGACGGCTTTACGCCGTCCCTTTCGCATGCGCGCGCGCATTATGCGCGTGTTATAAAAAAACACGCTAAAAATTTCAAAAAAGTGCGTGCAAACAGTTTTTGAAAAGCAAAGTTTGTGCTATAATTTAATAGCGGCCGCAAGAGTCGGCCGCGGCGCGTTTCGCCGCGCACAGCAGAGGTCTAAGGAATGCCAAATATCGTGCGGTCGCTTTCCATATCCTTGGCGTTTCCCGCAAACTGCGGGGCGGCTTTTCGTACCTTAAAATCATCGAAAGGGTCTTTGCACCCGTAACGCGCAGGTTTTTGATCGGCAGGCTCCCGCCCCCGCACGAAAGCCTGTTTTTTTATTTTTCCGCGTGTGCCGTTAAGCGCCGGGCGCGCTTCAAAACGCGAGCGCGGGTATGCCGCTGCGGAAAAGGATAAAAAACAGATAAAAATTCAGCACGATGATCACGGGCACGAGAAGCATCAAAAGCAGGCTGTCCGTGCGGAATTTCGTTATGAACATCGCGGCGTAAACGCCCGCCCCGCCGCCAAGGAGCGCGGCTGCGAGCAGTTTTGCGTCTCCCGCGGCAGTTCGCGCGCCCCGTTCGTCCCGCCTCTTTTTCTGCGTCCTTACGAGCAGAAAGGCATACAGGTTCACGGCGGCAACGTACACCGCGGCAATGATATACAACAAAAGCATATTCGTTCCTCTCATGCGAGTATGCGCAATATACAGTCGGTTTATTAACGGAGGTTACAAAAATGGCAAAAGTCGCTATTCTCATGGGCAGCAAATCCGACCTTCCCGTCGTAAAGCCCGCCGTAGACGTCATCAAAAAATTCGGCGCGGAGTGCGAGGTGCGGGTCATATCCGCCCACCGCACGCCCGATACGGCGCACGAGTTCGCCGCAAACGCGGAAAAGAACGGCACGGAGGTCATCATCTGCGCGGCGGGCAAGGCTGCGCATCTCGGCGGCGTCATAGCCGCGTATACGGCGCTGCCCGTCATCGGGCTTCCCGTCAAAACGGACATGATGGGCGGGTTAGACAGCCTTCTTTCCATCGTGCAGATGCCTTCGGGTATCCCCGTGGCTACGGTGGGCGTGAACGGCGGAGAGAACGCGGGGCTTTTAGCGCTGCAAATTTTGGCGCTCCGCTATCCCGAAATTTCGGAAAAGCTCAAAGCGTACAAAAAACAGATGGCGGAAAAGATCGCCGCCGACGACGCCGCGTTGCAGGCGGAGCTCGGCAAATAACAAATCGAAAATCAGCGGAGGTACAATACAATGAAAAAAGGCGAACAGCTTTATGAAGGCAAGGCGAAAAAGGTATTCGCGACGGACGATCCCGATATCGTCATCGTGGATTACAAAGACGACGCGACCGCGTTCAACGGGCTCAAAAAGGGCACCATCGCGGGCAAGGGCGTCATCAACAACAAGATGAGCAACATGATGTTCCGCATCATGGAGCAGCACGGCATCCCCACCCACTTCGTGGAAGAACTGTCCGACCGCGAAACGGCGGTCAAAAAAGTGCAGATCGTGCCGCTCGAAGTGATTATCCGCAACACGGCGGCAGGGAGCTTCTCCAAGCGCTACGGCGTGCCCGAGGGCAAAAAGCTTCCCGTTACCGTTTTCGAATTCAGCTATAAGAACGACGATCTGGGCGACCCGCTCCTCAACGATTACCACGCGCTCGCCATGGAGCTCGCCACCCCCGAAGAGATCGAGACCATCAAGCGCATGGCTTTCAAGGTCAACGACGTGATGAAGGAGTTTTTCGCTTCCCTCAACATCGACCTCATCGACTTCAAACTCGAATTCGGCAGATTCAAAGGGCAGATCATTCTTGCGGACGAAATTTCGCCCGATACCTGCCGTTTCTGGGACATGACCACGGGCGAAAAGCTCGACAAAGACAGATTCAGGAGAGATCTCGGCGGCGTAGAGGACGCATACAAGGAAGTATTCGCCCGTCTTACCGGCGGCAATAAGTGAGCCGCGCCTGCATGTACAGGAGAGATTTAAAGGCGCCCTTCGACGGCATGCACGAGGAATGCGGCGTCTTCGGCGTATATGCGAGCGAAGTGCGCGATGTGGCGCACACCGCGTATTACGGTCTTTTCGCCCTCCAACACAGGGGGCAGGAGAGCGCGGGGATCGCCGTTGCCTACGCCAACAAGATCAGGTATTATAAGGGCATGGGACTGGTGTCCGAGGTGTTCTCGGAAGGTAAGCTCGATGCCCTCCCGCAGGGAGACATCGCCATAGGGCACGTCCGCTATTCCACGACGGGCGCGAGCCTTCTGTTGAACGCCCAGCCCATCGTGTTCACGGGCAAGTGCGGCAGAATGGCGCTTGCGCACAACGGGAACCTTACAAATACCAAACAGCTCAGAGAGGAGCTCATCGCAGACAACGCCGTGTTCCAGACGAGCATCGATTCCGAGGTCATGGCGCTTCTCATCAACAAATACAGCGACGGCGACATTCTCAAAGGCGTGCTCGCCGCCTGCGAGCGTATCCGCGGTTCTTATGCGCTCGTCGTGATGACGGCGGAAAAACTGATCGCCGTGCGCGACCCGTACGGCGTGCGCCCGCTCGTTTTGGGCAGGAGCATCGACGATACGATCGTCGCCAGCGAAACGTGCGCGCTCGACGCGGTCGGAGCGAATTACGTGCGCGACATAAAGCCGGGTGAGGTCGTCGTTGTCGACTCGCACGGCGAGCATTCGTATTTCCTCAACACGGAAGGGAAAAAGCCCGCTTCGTGCATCTTCGAATACGTCTATTTCGCCCGCCCCGACAGCGTTATCGACGGGCAGAGCGTCTATCAGGCGCGCAAGGAAGCGGGGCGGCTCCTCGCCCGCTCCACGCCGCATATCGAGGCGGACATCGTCAGCGGCGTGCCCGATTCCGGGCTGGTCGCCGCGAGGGGATATTCCGAAGTATCGGGCATTCCCTGCGTGGAGGCGCTCGCCAAAAACCGCTACGTGGGCAGAACGTTCATTCAGCCCGACCAGCACATGCGCGAGCACAGCGTGAGCGTGAAGATGAACGCCCTGCGCGCCAACATCGCGGGCAAGCGGGTCATCATCATCGACGATTCCATCGTGCGCGGCACGACCAGCCGCAAGATCGTCAAGATGCTGCGCGACGGCGGCGCGAAAGAGGTGCATATGATGGCATGTTCGCCCGTCGTAAAGCACCCGTGTCATCTCGGCATCGACATCGAAACGTATTCCCAGCTGATCGGCGCGAACAAGACGGTAGAGGAGATCTGCAAATTTATCGGAGCGGATTCGCTCACGTATCTTACGGTAGAACAGCTCAAAGAGGCGTGCAGGGGCGCGGCATGCGGCTTCTGTACCGGCTGTTTCGACGGGAATTATCCCTATCCGCCGGACGAATATCAGGCGGATAAATACAAATTCGAATAATATAAGGACGGAAACTTTAACATGGCAATATCGTACAAAGACAGCGGCGTAGACGTCGAAAGAGGCTATAAAGCGGTCGAGCTGATGAAAAAGCACGTGCAGTCCACCTTTAACGAAAACGTTTTGGGCGACATCGGCTCGTTCGGCGGGTTTTATTCCATCGCGGGAGAGAAGATGGAACAGCCCGTGCTCGTTGCGGGCACGGACGGGGTCGGCACCAAGCTCAAATATGCCTTCCTCGCAAACCGTCACGACACCATCGGCATCGACGCGGTCGCCATGTGCGTGAACGACATCGTCTGCCAGGGCGCAAGGCCGCTCTTTTTCCTCGATTATTTCGCGACGGGCAAACTTTCTCCCGAAACGGTCGCAACGGTGGTTTTGGGCATTGCGGAGGGGTGCCGTCAGTCGGGCTGCGCGCTCATCGGCGGAGAAACGGCGGAAATGCCCGGTTTCTATCCCGACGGCGAGTATGACCTCGCAGGCTTTGCCGTGGGCATCGTAGACAAAAAAGACGTCATCAACGGCAAAACGATCGGGGAGGGCGACGCCCTCGTCGGCATCGCGTCCAGCGGTATCCACTCCAACGGCTATTCCCTCGTGCGGAGGTTGTTCGGCGATTCCGCAAACTCGCACGATCTCGACCGCTATGACGACAGGCTGAAAGACAACGTGCTCAACGTCCTGTTAACGCCCACAAAAATTTATGTAAAGAGCGTGCTCAGCCTCATTTCCAAAGTCAGGGTAAAGGGCATCGCGCACATCACGGGCGGCGGCTTTATCGAAAATATCCCGCGCATCTTCCCCGAGGGGATCGGCTGCGTCATCGATAAAAAATCCTATCCCGTGCCCGAAATTTTCAAGATCATGCAGGAAAAGAGCGAGGCGAGCGACGAGCAGCTCTACAACACCTTCAACATGGGCATCGGCATGGTATTCTGCGTGGATAAAAAGGACGCGGAAAAGACGATCGGCGCGCTGGAAGCCTGCGGCGAAAAGGCGTATCTGATCGGCGAAACGGTCAAAGGCAAAGGGGTCTCTTTCAAGTGAAAAGGATAGCGGTATTCGCCAGCGGTTCGGGCAGCGATTTTCAGTCCGTCATCGACGCGAACGAAAAGGAGCCTTTCTGCGAGATCGCGCTCCTCGTGGCGTCGAAAGAGGGCATCGGCGCGATCGAACGGGCAAAAAAGCACGGCGTCGAATACATCGTGCGCAGTAAAAAAGATTATCCTTCCGTAGACGAAATGTTTGAAAACATCGTCTGCGAGCTGAAAAAGCGCGGCGTCGATTACGTCGTTCTGGCAGGGTATCTTTCCATGCTGAGCGCGAATTTTGTGCGCGCTTTTCAAGACAGGATCATCAATATCCACCCGTCGCTCATTCCGAGTTTTTGCGGCAAGGGCAATTACGGCCTGAACGTGCACCGCGCCGCCATAGAATACGGGGTCAAAATTTCGGGGCTCACCGTACATTTCGTAGACGAGCATTACGACACGGGCGCCATCATCTTGCAGCGCGCCGTCGAGGTAAAGGACGAAGACACGCCCGAAAGTTTGCAGGCGCGCATTCTGGAAGAGGAGCACAGGGCGCTCCCCGAAGCCGTCCGCCTGCTTACGACGGGCAAGCTCAGAAAAGAGGGCAGAAGGGTCACCATCATCGAATAAATCAAGGAGAGTTACATATGAACGGTATTTACAAGGTGCACGACATCGGCGAGCTCATCAAGGATAACAGCTACGTCGGGCGCGGCATCGTCATCGGAATGAGCGAGAGCGGCAAAAAGGCGGTTTTCGCGTACTTCATCATGGGTCGCAGCGAAAACAGCCGCAACCGCGTGTTTACCGAAAAGGGCGAGGAGGTGACCATCTACCCCTTCGACGCGAGCAAGGTAAAAGATCCCTCGCTCATCATCTATTCCCCCGTGCGCCGCGCGGGCAATTCCCTCATCGTTACCAACGGCGACCAGACGGATACCGTTTACGACTTCCTCATGAAGGGCAAAACGTTCGAAGAGGCGCTCGAAACCCGCTGTTTCGAGCCGGACGCGCCCAACTTTACCCCGCGCATCAGCGGCGTTCTGAACTTTGCGGACGGTGCTTTCACTTACAAGATGAGTATCCTGAAAAGTGCAGACGAGGCGGGCAGCGCCTGCAACCGCTACACCTTTTCCTATGCGCCGCTCAGAGGCGTGGGGCATTTTATCCACACGTACAACTGCGACGGAGACCCGATCCCGACCTTTACGGGCGAGCCCGAGCGCGTAAAAATTCCCGACGACATGAACGCTTTTGCTGAAACGCTTTGGCAGAACCTGAACGAGGCGAACAAAATATCCCTCTACGTGCGCTATACCGACCTTGAAAGCGGCAAATTCGAGCGCGTGCTTTACAATAAAAACAAATAAGGGAGGAAAGAGAGATGAAAGAATTTGAACTCAAATACGGGTGCAACCCCAACCAGAAGCCCGCAAAAATTTTCATGGAGAACGGGAAAGACCTTCCCATCGAGATCCTGAACGGCAAACCGGGCTATATCAACTTTTTAGACGCTTTCAACAGCTGGCAGCTCGTCAAAGAAATCAAGGACAATCTGGGCGAAGTCGCGGCTACCTCTTTCAAGCACGTCAGCCCCACGAGCGCGGCGATCGGCAAAAAACTTTCCGACCGCCTCAAAAAGTCCTGCTTTGTAGACGACATCGAAGGGCTCGACGATTCTCCGCTCGCCTGCGCCTATGCCCGCGCGAGGGGAACCGACAGAATGTCCTCCTTCGGAGACTGGATCGCCCTTTCCGACGAGTGCGACGAGGTAACGGCAAAGATCATCTCCCGCGAGGTGTCCGACGGCATCATCGCCCCCGGCTATTCTCCCAAAGCGCTCGAAATCCTCAAAGCCAAGAGAAAGGGGAGCTACAACATCGTAAAGATCGACAAAGACTATAAGCCCGATCCCGTCGAGCACAAGCAGGTGTTCGGCGTGACCTTCGAGCAGGGCAGAAACGAATTTAAAATCGACAGAGAGCTCCTCAAAAACATCGTAACGAAAAACAAGGAGCTTCCCGAGTCCGCAAAGACCGACCTCATCATTTCCCTCATCACCTTGAAGTATACGCAGTCCAACTCCGTGTGCTTCGCGGCGGACGGGCAGGCGATCGGCGTGGGCGCGGGGCAGCAGTCGCGCATTCACTGCACCCGCCTTGCGGGAAACAAAGCCGACCTTTGGCATCTGCGCCAGAGCGACAAAGTTCTGAATTTGCAGTTCGCCGAAGGCGTGGGGCGGCCCGACAAAAACAATATCATCGACATCTACCTTTCCGACGAGTGCGAAGACGTTTTGGGCGAGAACGTGTGGAAGCAGTACTTCGCCGTCCGCCCCGAGCCGTTCACCAAGGAAGAACAGAAGGCATACCTTTCCAAAATCACGGGCGTTGCTTTGGGCAGCGACGCGTTCTTTCCCTTCTCCGACAACATAGAGCGCGCCAAAAAGAGCGGCGTTTCCTATGTGGCGCAGCCCGGCGGTTCCGTGCGCGACGATCTCGTCATCGAGGCGTGCGACAGGTATAACATGGTCATGGCGTTCACGGGAATGCGCCTTTTCCATCACTGATATATTTTCCCGATCCCCGCATATTTTTGGCGGCTATGCTCGCGTTTCGGCGCGGCTGCGTAGTATAATGTCACACAGAATAGGGGATATTTTGCGATTTTTGCCCGCATAGAGGATATTTTGACGGCGGGCGGAATTTCTGGCAGGCATGCTTGCGCCGCCTCCGCGCGGCGCTGTATAATCAATTTGCAGTGAAAGTGCGCGGGCGCGGAGCGCCGCGCACGTCACTGCAAATTGAAGGAATTTTATAATTTAAGGTTTTTGCAAATGAACGTACTTGTCATAGGCAACGGCGGGCGCGAACACGCGATCGTCGCGGCTCTTTCCAAAAGTCCCAGGGTGGACAAAATTTATTGCATGAAGGGCAATGCCGGCATCGCCGAGCTTGCCGAGCTCGTGAACGTAAATTACTGCGATCTCAAAGCGGTGGGAGACTGGGTGGACGCGCACAAAGACGTTGCGTATACCGTCATCGCGCCCGACGATCCGCTCGCCTTGGGGCTTGCGGACGAACTCGAAAGCCGCGGGCACCGCGTGTTCGGGCCGAACAAGCGCGCCGCCGAAATCGAATCGAGCAAGGCATTTGCCAAAGAGCTGATGAAAAAGTACGGCATTCCCACCGCAAAGTACGAAACCTTTTCCGATTACGAAAAGGCGCTTTCCTATGTGGAGAAAGGGAGCTTCCCCGTCGTCTTGAAGGCAGACGGGCTCGCGCTCGGCAAGGGTGTGCTCATCTGCGAAAATTTGCAGCAGGCAAAAGACGGGCTGAAACAGATCATGCTCGACAAGGCGTTCGGCGCCGCGGGCAATAAAGTCGTCGTCGAAGAATTTTTGACGGGCAAAGAGTTTACCCCCGGCGAGGAAGTGTCCGTTTTAGCGTTCACCGACGGCAAGACCATCGTGCCCATGATCCCCAGCTGCGACCATAAGCGCGCCTTAGACGGCGATAAGGGATTAAACACCGGCGGCATGGGCACGTTCACGCCCTGCCCGTTCTACGACAAAGAGATCGCGGACGAGGTGATGAACAAGATCATGCTCCCCACGGTGGCGGCGATGAACGCGGAAGGGCGGCCGTTCAAGGGCGTTCTCTACTTCGGGCTCATGCGCACGAAGGAGGGCATGAAGGTGGTCGAATACAATTCCCGTTTCGGCGATCCCGAAACGCAGGTCGTTTTGCCCATGTTGAAGACCGACCTCATGGAAATTTTCGAGGCGGTGACCGACGAGCGCCTCGCGGATATCAAGATCGAATGGGAGGAGGGCGCCTGCGTGTGCGTGGTGCTCGCAAGCGGCGGCTATCCCGTAAAGTACGAAAAGGGCAAAGAGATCACGATCGGCGATCTCGACGAGGGCGTATTCCTCTATCATGCGGGCACGAAGCGCGAAAACGGCGTGCTGAAAACGGACGGCGGCAGGGTGCTCGGCGTGTGCGCCAAGGGCAGAACGGTCGCCGAGGCGCGCGAAAAGGCGTACGCGAACGTAAAAAAGATACATTTCGACGGCATGCATTACCGTACGGACATCGGCGTCAAATACAATAAATAAAAAGGAAGCGAGCGATGATTTACAGGATTTTCGTAGAGAAAAAGGACAACCTTCAAGCAAAAAAAATAAAAGACGACCTTTCTGCGCAGCTCTCCATTCATGCGGACGACGTGCGCGAGCTGATCCGCTACGACGTGGAGGGGCTTTCCGAAGAAGAGCTTAAAGCCGCCGTCGTGAACGTGTTTTCCGAGCCGCCCGTAGACAACGTATATTTTGAAGAGGTTTCTTTCGATAAGGAGTACAAGGTGTTCGCGATCGCCTTTCTCGACGGGCAGTACGACCAGCGCGCAGACAGCGCCGCGCAGTGCGTGCAGCTTCTTACGAAAAAGGCGCGCCCGCTCATCAAGTGCGCGCGCGTCATCGCGGTCAGGGGCGTTTCCGACGAGGAGCTCGCCCGCGTCAAAAAACACCTCATCAACCCCGTGGAAAGTTCCGAAGTTTCCCTTGCCAAGCCCAAAACGCTCGCCCGCGCGAAAATGCAGACGCAGGACGTGCAGGAAGTGGCGGGCTTTATCGCCATGTCTGACGAAGAGATCGCGGCATATCATAAAAAAAACGGGTTTGCCATGAGCGTGGAAGATCTGGCGTTCGTGCGCGACTACTTCAAAAAGGAGGGCAGGAACCCGACCGAAACGGAAGTAAAAGTCATCGATACCTATTGGTCGGATCACTGCCGCCACACCACCTTTGCGACCGAGATCAAAGACGTGAAGATCGATTCCGACAACCCGCACATCGCAAAGGCATACCAATTGTATAAAGACCTCTTCGCGGAATTCAACGCGAAGCGGGAAGACAAATATCCCTGCCTTATGGACATCGCGACCATCGCGGTGAAAAAGCTAAAAAAAGAGGGCAGGCTCGACAATCTCGATATTTCCGACGAGATAAACGCGTGCTCTATCTGCATCGACGCGGAGATAGACGGCAAAACGGAAAAATATCTCGTCATGTTCAAGAACGAAACGCACAATCACCCGACCGAAATAGAGCCCTTCGGCGGCGCGGCGACCTGCCTCGGCGGGGCGATCCGCGATCCGCTTTCGGGCAGAACGTACGTCTACCAGGCGATGCGCGTTACGGGCGCGGCGGATCCCCGCGAAAAGATCGAGGATACGCTCCCCGGCAAGCTTCCGCAGCGCGTCATCACAAAAACCGCGGCGGCGGGCTTTTCCTCCTACGGCAACCAGATCGGGCTCGCGACGGGCATCGTAGACGAAGTGTACGACCCCGGTTACAAGGCAAAGAGGCTGGAAACGGGCTTCGTCGTCGGCGGGGCGAAGCGCAGCATGGTGTACCGCGAAAAGCCGAAGGCGGGCGACGTGATCATTCTGCTCGGCGGCGAAACGGGGCGCGACGGCTGCGGCGGCGCCACCGGCTCTTCCAAGGCGCACGACGCGCATTCCGTGGAGACCTGCGGCGCGGAAGTGCAGAAGGGCAATCCGCTCACCGAGCGCAAATTGCAGAGGCTGTTTTTGAATCAAGAGGCGACCCGCCGCATCAAAAAGTGCAACGACTTCGGCGCGGGCGGCGTTTCCGTCGCCATCGGCGAACTTTCCGACGGGCTCGTCATCAACCTCGACAAAGTGCCCCTCAAATACGAAGGGCTTTCGGGCACGGAGCTCGCCATCTCCGAATCGCAGGAGCGCATGGCGGTCGTCGTGGACGCAAAGGAACAGGACGAATTTATCCGCCTCGCGGCGGAGGAGAACCTCGCGGCCACGCCCGTCGCGGTCGTTACGGACGACAGGCGCATGAAAATGCTCTTCAAGGGGCGCGCCATCGTCGACATTTCGCGAGATTTCCTCGACACGAACGGCGTAAAGCAGATCATTTCCGCCGAGATCGAAGAGAAAGTTACCGATTTCTTCAAGAGCCGCGCGGAAAAATTTGCGGAAGGGCTCGCCAAAGCGCTCTCCTCCCTCAACGTCTGCTCCAAAAAGGGGCTTTCGGAGATGTTCGACTCGACTATCGGCGCGCGCAGCGTGTATATGCCCTTCGGCGGCAAGCGCCAGCTTACGCCCGCCATCGCGATGGCGGCGAAGATCTGCGGGGGCGAAACGGACGTTGCCACCGTATCCGCTTACGGGTATTCGGCAAAGCTGATGCGCGGCGCGCCGTTCACGGGCGCAATTTACAGCGTCGTGGCGTCCGTCGCCAAGCTCATCGCGGCGGGGTGCGATTACGATGAGATCCGCCTCACCTTCCAGGAATTTTTCATGCGCTTGAACCGCGATCCCAAGCGCTGGGGCGTGCCTCTTTCGGCCCTGCTCGGCGCGCTGTACGCGCAGATCGGGTTGGGGCTGGGCGCCATCGGCGGGAAAGACAGTATGAGCGGTACCTTCGAACACATAGACGTGCCGCCCACGCTCATCTCTTTCGCGCTTGCGCCGGCAAAGGCGAGCGGGCTGATCAACAACGTGCTTGAAAGTGCGGGCACAAAGCTCTGGCTCGTTCCCGTTCCGAAAGACGAAAGCGCCGTGCCCGATTTCAAAAAATTCGCGGAAGTCTGCCGCGAAGTGCATAAAAACATACAGAACGGGAACATCCGCTTTGCGACGGTCGTGGAAAACGGCGGCACGGCGGCTGCCGTGGCGAAGTCCTGCTTCGGCAACGATCTGGGCTTTGCCTTCGAGGGGAATGCCGAAACGCTCCTCTCCGAACGGTATGGAGATTTTGTCGTGTCTTTGGAGGATCCCGACGCGGTTTCTTTCGACAAAATTTATATCGGGCAGACAGCGGACAAAGATTTTACGCTCGGCGGCGAAAGGCTGAGCGGAAAAGAGGCGCTCGAAGCGTTTACGGGCGCGCTGGAAAACGTGTTCCCCAACAACGCGCCCGCGGAAGGCGTCGCCGTCGACTGCGATTTCGACGCCAAGGGCAGATGCTATGAGAATATAGCGATCAAAACGGCGAAGCCGCGCGTGTTTATTCCCGTATTCCCCGGCACCAACTGCGAATTGGATACGGCACGCAAGTTCCGCCTTGCGGGCGCGGAATGCGACATGGTCGTTCTGAAAAACAGGAGCGCTTCCGACATCGAAGAGAGCGTAAAGGCGTTTGCCGACGCCATTTCCCGCGCGAACATCGTGGCGTTCCCCGGCGGTTTTTCGGGCGGCGACGAGCCCGACGGCAGCGGCAAATTCATCGCCACGACCTTCCGCAATCCGTATATCGCGGAGCAGATCGAAAAGCTTTTGAAACAGCGCGACGGGTTGATCCTGGGCATCTGCAACGGCTTCCAGGCGCTCATCAAATTGGGACTCGTGCCTTACGGCGAGATCCGCCCGCTCGAAAGCGGCAGCCCGACCTTGACGTACAACAACATTTCGCGCCACGTTTCCACGCTCGTGGATATCCGCGTCGCGTCGAACAAGAGCCCCTGGCTTTCGGCGTGCAAGGTGGGCGATGTGTTCACCGTGCCCGTATCGCACGGCGAGGGCAAGATCGTCGCTCCCGAAAGCGAACTCATCAAAATGCGCGAAAAGGGTCAGATCGCCACGCAGTACTGCGATTTGAGCGGGAAGCCCACCATGCTTTACCCGTACAATCCGAACGGATCGGCTTGGGCGATCGAGGGCATTACCTCGCCCGACGGCAGGATCTACGGCAAGATGGGGCACACCGAACGCACGGGCGAAAACTTGTACAAAAACTGCACGGGCAATTTCGATATGAAGCTGTTTGAAAGCGGCGTAAAATATTTTAAGTAAATTCAATAGCCGATCATTCAACTGCGGGCTGCATATTATGCGGCCCGCAGTCGTTAATATTGGTTGTGTCGATTTAACGTTATCGATTCGGGTAAAATGGTATCTGCGGCAAACTTCGGAGCGCTCGGGAGATCATGGAAGCCGAAAGTTTCGGAGCATGTTTCCGCAGCGCTTTACCGACTCTGCCGCTTTCGTTTTTTTGACGAAAAAACCTTTAAATGTACCGTGATTGACGGTAAAAAAGGCAAAATTTGCCGAAATGCTTTACTTTTCCGCGATATTGTGGTATACTCTTTATAAAAATACAAGCGGTTGCGTATCGGAGAATTTTTTATGAAATGTATGTATTGCGGGTGCACGGAGAGCAAGGTCATTGACAGCCGTTCGACGGAGGAGGGCCGCACGATCCGCAGGCGGCGCGAATGCATGCAGTGCGGCAGGCGCTTTACCACTTACGAGACGATCGAAACGACCCCCGTGCTCGTTATAAAGAACGACGGAACGAGGCAGTCGTTCGATCCCAATAAGATCAAAAACGGCATCATCAAGGCATGCGAAAAGCGCCCAGTTTCCGTTTCGAAGATAGACAGGCTTGTCGAGGACATCAAAAAACAGGTGTACAATTCTCTCGAACAGGAGGTCTCTTCCAAGCGCATCGGCGAAATGGTGATGGACGGGCTGCGCGAGATAGACGAGGTCGCCTACGTGCGCTACGCTTCCGTGTACCGCCAGTTTACGGATATTTCTTCCTTTATGCGCGAGCTGGAAACGCTCATGCAGCACAAGGACGTCAACAGTAACGAAAAACAGCCCGAATGACGGGCTTTTTTCTTCTTAACGGAGCATTATGACGAGAAAGATATTTGTGGGCGGCGTGCCCGTGGGCGGAGGGGAACGCGTAAAGATCCAGTCGATGACGACTGCGAGGACGAGCGACACCGCCGCCGTGCTCGGGCAGATCGGCGCGCTCGCCGCGGCGGGGTGCGACATCGTGCGCGTCGCGGTGTTGGACGAGGCGGACGCGCGCGCGATACGGATCATAAAGGAGTCTTCTCCGCTGCCCGTGGTGGCGGACATTCATTTTTCGGCGCGGCTCGCCGTACTCGCCATAGAGAACGGCGCGGATAAGGTGCGCATCAATCCCGGCAACATCGGAGGAGAGGATAAGATCGCGCTCGTGGCGGACTGCGTGAAGGCGCACCGCATACCCGTGCGCGTGGGCGCGAACACGGGCAGCATCGAAAAGGGATTCCTCGAAAAATACGGGAGGAGCGAGCGGGCGCTTGTGGAGAGCGCGCTCTGTAACGCGGGCATATTGGAAAAGCACGGGATCGCCGACATCGCCGTTTCTGTGAAGGCTTCCGACGTGCCGCTCACCGTGCGCGCCTACGAACTGCTTTCCGAAAGGTGCGATTATCCGCTGCATCTCGGCGTTACGGAGGCGGGCACGAAGGAGAGCGGCGTGGTGAAGAGCAGCATCGGCATCGGCGCGCTGCTTCTGAAAGGCATAGGGGATACGATACGCGTTTCCCTTTCCGCGGATCCCGTAGAGGAGATATACGCCGCCAAGCGCATTCTGCGCGCGCTGGGGCTGGAAGAGAATTTTGCGGACGTCGTGGCGTGTCCGACCTGCGGGCGGTGCGAGTGGGACTGCATGGCGCTCGCCGAAAAGGTGGAGCGGCGCGCGTTCGGCGCGGATAAAAGGTGTAAGATCGCCGTGATGGGGTGCGTCGTGAACGGCCCGGGAGAGGCCGCGGACGCGGATCTCGGCATCGCGGGCGGCAGGGACGGATGCCTCATTTTCCGCAAGGGCGAGCCCGAGGCGAAGGTGCCGAGGGAGCGCGCGGAAGAGGAGTTTTTAAAGAGAGTAGACGAGCTTTTAGGAAGATGACGGAGACAGTATGACCCGAACGGAATTTCTGGCGCGGATTCACGAGCGTGAAAACCTGAAACGCGCCGTGCTCAACAAGATCGTTTTGGATAAGGAAAACAGGCGTTGCGAGTTTTCGCTCGTAACAGACCTTGCCTATACGCCCGACGACGAAAAATTTGCGGCGGAGGCCGTCCGCGCGGCGGTGCCCGATTCGCTGGAAACTTCGGTAAAGCTCGCAAAGCTCGTTGCCGACCCGCAGCTCGTGCGGCACAAGATCACAGAATATCTTGCGCACAACCACCGCGCCGCGGCCGCGTTTGTAACGGCGGAGGATATTTCCGTGACCCAGGAGGGGGATACGGTGAAATTCACCTTCGGCGTGGACGAGGAGGAACGCAGCTTTTTCGAGACGAGGGAGATTATACCCGGCGTGGTGAACATGCTGGAAAGCAGTTTTTGCAACAAATTCGAGGGCGCGCTCGAATACAAGGATAAGGGAGACCTCCCGCAGGAGGAGCCGGAGGCGGACGACGACGAGCCGTTCGATTACAGGCCGCCGCGCACCTTCAAGATATGCAACTTCGAGCCGATCGACTTTGCCGACGTGCCCAAGGTCGCCACCTATATGAAGGACTGCACGTTCCGTTCCAATTCCCTTACGGTGTGCGGGCAGATCGAATTCGTGCAGGAACGCGTATCGCAGAAGGGCAAACCGTACCTGCGCTTTACCGTATCCGACACGACGGCGCGCATGAATTTTTCTTATTTCATCAAGAAAAAGACGGAGGAAAAGATCCGCGCGCTGCAAAAGGGCGATTACATCGTTTGCACGGGCGAAAACGAGTTCTTTAACGACCGCCTGAGCTTTACGGCGAGGTATGTGAACCGGGGTACCCCGCCCGAGGGATTCGTCCCCGAAAAGCTGCCGAGCAAGGCGGTGCCCGCGCATTATAAGGTGGTCGCGCCGGAAAAGCTGACCGACTATAACCAGATGAATCTCTTTGACAGGAGCGTGATCCCCGATTGCCTGAAAGAGAACACCTTTGTCGTGTTCGACCTGGAAACGACGGGACTCGTGAACGTTCCGACGGGCGGCAAGATGGACGCGATCACAGAGATCGGCGCCGTAAAGATCATAGACGGGGAGATCCGCGAGAAGTTTACCACTCTCGTGAACCCCGAACGAAAGCTGGACGACGAGATCGTGCGCTTGACGGGCATCACCGACGACATGGTGAAGGATGCGCCGCGGATCGCCGAAGTCATACCCGATTTTTATAAATTCTGCGACGGGTGCTACCTCGTAGGGCACAACGTGCAGTTCGACTACCGGTTCATACAATATTATGCCGCGCAGGAGGAGTATGCGTTCGAACAAAAAACGTTCGACACGCTTGCGATCGCGCAGTCGGAATTGTTCCTTAAAAATTACAAACTGGATACGATCGCGGATCATTACGGGATCGCTTTCAATCACCACAGGGCGTGGGACGACGCGCTGACGACGGCAAAAATATTTATAGAGCTCATTAAAGCGAAAAAATGCTTGCCAAATGTTTGACGGTATGGTATAATATACATACTGAATACGTTAGCTTGGAATTGAGAGTGGGTCACCGCTCTCAAATCTTTTTATGTGCGGGTTTTTCCCGCGGGAGGATCGTGCGATGAAGGTGAAAAGCGCGGAGGAGATCGGCGCGGCGCTCGCGCCCGTGGCGCAGGCCGTCGGCGTGGAGATCTACGAGATCGTCTTCAAACAAGGGAAAAATCCTTCGCTGACCGTGTTTTTGGATACGGACAGGGAGGGGGGGATCGATCTGGATACCTGCGAAAAGTTCCATAACGCGGCGGATCCCGTGCTCGACGAGCTCGACCCTACCTACGGCTTGCCGTATACGCTGAACGTGAGCAGCCCGGGCATAGACCGGCCGTTCAAAAAGGACTCCGATTATCTGCGCCATATCGGGAAAAAGGTAGAGATCAAGCTGTACGCGCCCTTGAAGGGGGAAAAGCTTTTCGAGGCGGTGCTCAAAGAATACAACCCGCAGGCGGGCAACGTTACGTTGGAAAGGGGCGGAGAGACTTTTAAGCTCAATCTATCGCAAATCGTGAAAATGTCTGAGGCGATCGAATTCGATTGACGAGGAAAAGCATAAACAGAAATTCATAACATTAAAACATCGAGGAGACGACAATGGTTAACAAGGAGTTCTTTTCAGCTCTCGAGGATCTGGAAGCGGAAAAGGGGATCAGCAGCGAAATTTTTTTGGAGGCGCTCCGCGGGGCGCTCGTCGCCGCATATAAAAAACAGTACGAGGGCGGCGCGGGCACGGTAGACGTGGCGCTCAATCCCGAAAAGGGATCCATCAAATTTTACACCGTAAAAACGGCGGTGGAAGAGGTCGTCGATCCCGAAAAGGAGATCTCCCTGGCGGAAGCGCAGCAGATCCGCAAGAGCTATAAGCTCGGCGACGAGGTGCGCGAGGAGTTCGTGCCCAAAAACTTCGGCAGGATCGCCGCGCAGACCGCAAAACAGGTCATTCTCCAAAAACTCCACGAGACGGAGCGCGACAATACCCTCAGCGAGTACTCGGATAAGAAAGACGAGCTCATGAGCTGCGTCGTGCGCAAGGTCGACGCGAAGAACGTTTACGTAGAGCTCGGCAAAGGGCAGGTCGAGGGCGTCATGCTGCCGCAGGATCAGGTGCCCGGAGAAAAGTACAACGTGAACGACCGCATCAAAGTGTACGTGAAGAACATAAAGAACAACGGCAGGAACGCGCAGGTGCTCGTTTCGCGCACGTCGGCAGGGCTCGTGAAGCGCCTCTTCGAAAACGAGGTGCCGGAGATCAAGTCGGGCGCGGTCGTCGTCAAGGCGATCACGCGCGAAGCCGGTCAGCGCACGAAAATGGCGATATACAGCGAGGATCCGCAGGTAGACGCCGTGGGCGCATGCGTCGGCAACAAGGGCGCGCGCGTCAACGCGGTCGTGGCGGAGCTCGGCGGGGAAAAGGTGGACATCATTCAATGGAGCGAAAACCCGCTCGAATTTATCGCCAAGGCGCTTTCGCCCGCAAAGGTCATCTCCGTGACGCAGATTGATGAAAAGTCTGCGATGGCGGTGGTGCCGGACGACAAGCTTTCCCTTGCCATAGGCAGAGACGGGCAGAACGCCCGCCTTGCGGCGCGGCTCACGGGATGGAAGATAGACGTGAAGAGCGAGAGCGCGGCGGCAAAGCTGGCTGCCATGCAAAAGGCGGCAGAAACGGAGGAGACCCCCGCGGAGGAGCCTGCGGCGGACGAGGAATAACGGATTGCGGTTTGAGCGAGGTGCGGCTTGAAAGTAAAAAAGATCCCGATGCGCATGTGCATCGCGTGCCATGAAATGAAGCCCAAAAAGGAGATGCTGCGCATCGTAAAGCCCAAGGAGGGCGACGTGTTCATCGATTTCACGGGCAAGGCGGCGGGCAGGGGCGCGTATATATGCAACAGCCCCGACTGCGTGAAAAAGCTCAGGAAGGGAAGGCTTCTCAACAAGACCTTTGCGGCGCAGATCCCCGAAGAGGTTTATGCGAGGATCGAGGAGGAGTTTTTTGCTGGCAAGTAAAGCGGAACGCTATATAGGGCTCTGCATCAGGGCGGGCAGGCTCGCGTGCGGTTTTAATGCGTTGGACGCGGTCAAAAAGGACGTTTATCTTCTGATACTCTGTTCTTCCGCTTCCGAAAACGCGAAAAAGAGCGCGTTGAAACTGAAAAATAAATTCGGCTGCGAACTGTTGGAGTATTCGGGAGGCCTGTTGGAAGACGTTACGGGCAAACCGAATTGCAAGATCGCGGCGGTGAGAGAAAAAAATCTGGCAAAAGCGATTTTGTCGGTTACGGACGATAATTTGAAAATTTATTCGGGAGGCAATGGTTAAGCAACATGGCAGAGGCAAAGAAGACGAATTACGCGAATATCGAAAACATAAACAATCTTCTCGGTGCCGATGGGATAGGCGCGCTCATGAAGGAAGTGCAGGGCACGGAAAAGAGGGTGAGCGATATTCTCAAAAAGCTTTCCGACCTCGAAAGCGCCGCTAAGCAGAGGGCGCAGGAGGAGGCGGAACGCGCCGCCGCGGAGGAGAGAGCCGCGGCTGAGAAGGCCGCCGAGGAACTGCGCGCCGCGCAACAGAATGCCGAAGAGACGATCGCCCCCGAAGCCGGGAAGAAGGCTGAGGAGCCGGCTCCCGAACAGGCCGAGCCTGTAAAGGAGGTACCTGTAAAGGAAGAGCCGCAGGCCGAAACTCCCGTTGTGAAAGCGGAGGAAAAAGCGCCCGAAGAGAAAAAGGCGGAGGAGCCCACGCAGGAAAATGCGGCGGAGAGACCGGCGGCAACGGCTGCCGAGACGAAGCCCGTGCGCGAGCGCACGTTTGTGAACAACGACCGCGGCGAGCGCCCCGTACGCCCGCAGTACGCGACCGACCGCCCCCAGCAAAGGCCCGCATACGGCGACCGCGCGCAGCAGGGCGGGCGCACGTTTGCAAGCAATAACGGTCAGAGGCCCGCTTACGGAGACAGAAGGCCCGCCGCCGGGACGCAGGCACGCCCTCCCTTCGGAGGAGCGGGAGCGGCCGGCGCACGCCCGCCTATGGGCAGGCCCGCGGCTGCAAGACCTTCCGCGGGGCCGCGCTTCGGCACAGCGCCGCAGGTCACTCCGCCCGCGCAGAATAAAAATGCGAATAAGAAGAAAACTTACGATAAGCCTTACGTAGAGCAGAAAAAGACGATCAGCAAGCGCGCGCTCGTAAAACAGCAGGTGTCCGTTTCCGATTTCGACGAGGACAAGAGCGGGTACAGAAAGCTGCGCGTCAAGAAGCAGAAACAGCAGACGGTACAGACGATCAAGATCGATCATGCCGTTGTAACGAGCGAGAACATTCCGCTCAAAGTGCTCAGCGAAAAGCTCGGCATTACGGCGGTGGAGATCACAAAGAGGCTGTTCAAAGAGGGCATCGCAAAGACGATCAACGATTCCATCGATTACGATACCGCGGCTTACATTGCGGCGGATCTGGGTATAGAGCTCGAATATAAGCCCGAAAAGACGGCGGAAGAAGCGCTCAGCGAGATCTACGGCGAGGAGACCGCGGGCGGCGAGAGCGGCGTTACGCGCCCGCCCGTCGTGACCGTGATGGGCCACGTAGACCACGGCAAGACGTCTCTGCTCGATAAGATCAGGAGCACCAACGTGACCGCGGGCGAGGCGGGCGGCATCACCCAGCACATCGGCGCCTACTCGGTTACCGTTGGCGGCAAAACCATCACCTTCCTCGATACGCCGGGGCACGAAGCGTTTACCGCGATGCGTGCGCGCGGCGCGCAGGTCACGGATATAGTCGTTTTGGTCGTGGCGGCGGACGACGGCATCATGCCGCAGACGGTGGAGGCGATCAACCACTCCAAGGCGGCGAATGTCCCCATCATCGTTGCCGTAAACAAGATGGATAAGCCGGAGGCAAACCTCGACCGCGTAAAACAGGAACTCACGAACAACGAGCTCGTGCCCGAAGAATGGGGCGGCGACACCATCGTGGTACCCGTTTCCGCGAAGACGGGCGAGGGCATCGAAAACCTTTTGGAAACGATCAACCTCGTTGCGGAGGTCAAGGAGTTGAAGGCAAATCCTGACCAGCCCGCGCGCGGTACCATTATAGAGGCGAAACTGGATAAGGGCAAAGGCCCCGTTGCTTCCGTACTCATTCAGAACGGCACGCTGCACACCGGCGACAACATCATTTCGGGTACGACTTCGGGCAGGGTGCGCGCCATGATCGACGACAAGGGCAGAACGGTCAAGTCTGCCGGCCCGTCTATGGCGGTCTCCATTCTGGGCTTGGAAGAAGTGCCGAATGCGGGCGATTCCATCATCGCCGTCGAGCAGGATAAACTCCTGAAACAGGTGCTGGAAGAGAGAAAACGCAAGGAAAGCGAGTCGATGATCAAATCGCAGACGCGCGTGACGCTCGACGACGTGTTCGGCAAGATCGCCGAAGGGCAGATCAAGGGACTGAACATCATCGTAAAGGGCGACGTACAAGGCTCTGTGGAAGCGGTCAAACAGTCGCTTTTAAAGCTTTCCAACGACGAGGTTCGCGTGCACGTTTTGCACAGCGGCGCGGGCGCCATCAACGAATCGGACGTGATGCTCGCGGATTCGTCCAATGCGATCATCGTCGGCTTTAACGTGCGGCCGGATACGAAGGCGAAGGCGCTCGCAGAGCGCAGCGGCGTAGACGTGCGCACGTACAGGATCATCTATGAGCTGCTCGACGATATTCAGGCGGCGCTCAAAGGCATGCTTGCTCCCAAGTACAGGGAGGTCATGACGGGCAAATGCGACGTTTTGCAGACGTTCAAGATCACGGGCGTCGGCATGGTCGCGGGCTGCTATGTAACGGAAGGAAAGATCGTAAGGAGCGGCAAGCTGCGCATTTACCGCGACGACATCATGATCGTGGAAGGCGCCGTGCGGCAGCTCAAACGCTTTAAGGACGACGTGAAAGAGGTGTCCGGCGGTTTTGAATGCGGCGTGAGCATCGACGGGTTCGACGGGATCAAGGTCGGCGACGTCATCGAATGCTATATCACCGAGGAGATCCCCGCGTAAGGGATTTTGAGGCTGAGGCGCGCGGCATTGCGCGCTGGATAGAAAATATCGGCGGAAGACCCGTTGCGGAATGGTTCCGCGGCGGGTCTTTTTTACGGCGCGCCGCTTTGCCGCGCCGTGCGGCGCATTCGTGCGCAAGGAGGTATAATATGAAATCACTGCGGGGAGAGAGGCTGTCTTCCGAATACCAGAAGGCCGTATACGAAATTATCTCCACATCTTTGAAAAACAGGACGGATAAAATCAAGGGGCTTGTCAGCGTGACGGGCGCAGACGTTTCTCCCGACTTGAAAAACGCGAAAATTTACGTAAGCATACTCGCCAAAAATAAAGATGAAGAGCGGGCGACCTTTGAGGAACTGTGCGCGCATGCGGGCTTTATCCGCCACGAACTGGCGCATATGATGCGCTCGCGCACCGTGCCCGAAATACGCTTTATCAGAGACGGGAGCATGGAATACGGGGAGAAGATCGACCGCATCATCAAGCAGCTCGAAGAACAGGAAAACGGAGAGGGGGAAAGCAGATGACCCTCGAACAGATCGCGCAAAAGCTGAAAACTCTCAAAAGCGCCGTGATCTTCTGCCATATGCGCCCCGACGGGGACGCGATCGGCTCGGCGATGGGGCTGAAAAGGCTGCTTTCCGCGTGCGGCGTGCACTGTTCCGTCGCCTGCGAGAGCGTTATCCCCGAAAAGTTCCGCTTCCTGCCGGGCACGGAGGAGTTTTCCGCTCCCGCGGATATGCAGGCGGAGGCGTTCATCGCCGTCGATTCGAGCGACGAGAACAGGCTGGGAAAATACGGAGAGCTCTTTGCGAAGGCGAAAAAGGTAAAATTCAATATCGATCATCACGTTTCGAACACCCGCTATGCGGATCATAATTATGTGGAGGACGTTGCGGCGACGTGCGAGATCGTCGTGCGCCTTGCCGAATACCTCGGCGGCGTGCGCGACTCGCTGACGGCGAATTACCTCATGACGGGGCTCAGTTCGGATACGGGCAATTTTGCGCATAAAAACGTGACGGCGGACACCTTCCGCGCGGCGGCGCATTTGGCGGAGTGCGGCGCGGATATAAATCTGATCCAGTATAACATGTTCAAAAAGCAGAGCCGTGAGCGGGCGAGGCTTTTCGGCGAAACGATGGCGAAGATCCGCTACTTTGCCGAGGGGCGCATTGCCGTGATCTGCGTGACGCAGGAGGATCTGAAACGCACGGGCGCGAGCTCGGACATGACGGAAGGATTTATAGACTTTCCTCTCGGCGTAGAAGGGGTAGAGGTGGCGGCCTGCCTTTTGGAGACGGGGGACAAGAGGTTCAAAATATCACTCCGTTCCAAAGGGAAGGCGAACGTGAACGAGATCGCGGCGGTATACGGCGGGGGCGGGCATGTGCTCGCCAGCGGCTGCATGATCGGCGGCGATCCGGAAGAGGTGACGGACAAATTGCGCTATACCATATTACAGCATCTTGCGGACTGAAAACGAATGGAAAATATCAGCGGTTTCATCAATCTGAATAAGCCTTCGGGCATGTCGAGCGCGGCGGCGGTCGCAAAGGTGAAGCGCGCGACGGGCATGCCCTGCGGACACATGGGTACGCTCGATCCCATGGCGGCGGGCGTTCTGCCCGTGGCGGTCGGCAACGCCGCGCGGCTCTTTAATTACCTTCTCGAAAAGGAGAAGGTATACCGCGCCGTTTTCCGCTTCGGCGAAGAGACGGACACGCTCGACGCGACGGGCACCCTCCTGCGGGAAGGGCTGTCCGTTCCCTCTGCTGGGGAGATCGCCGCGGTATTGCACGAATTTATCGGCAATATCGAACAGACGCCGCCCGCGTACAGCGCCAAGAGCGTGAACGGCGTGCGCGCATATCAGCTCGCGCGGCAGGGGAAGGAGGTGGCGCTCAAAGCCAAGACGGTGCGGATAAACGAATTTTCTCTTTCGGGCGGAAGCGGCGGAAGCTACGAATTTGTGATCCGTTGCGGCGGGGGCACTTACGTCCGTTCGCTCGGGAGGGATCTGGCGGAAAGGCTCGGTACCTGCGCGGTGATGACTTCGCTCGTGCGGGAAAAGAGCGGCTATTTTACTTTGGAAAACAGCATAACGATAGACGGGCTCGGCGGGTGGCGCGAACACCTGATACCGCCCGACGAAGTTTTTGAAATGCCTTCCCTCGATTTCGACGGGGAGGACGCGAGAAAGATGAAGAACGGGCTGTCTCTTTCCTTCGGAGGGAAAGACGGGGTATATAAGCTCTACTTTGACGACGAGTTCTACGGGATCGCGGAGGCGGACGGAGGGCGCGTGCGCGCCAAGGCGAAGATATGCGCGTGATAAATTACGGGGAACGCGGCGAGCCGTGCGTGTTTTTGCTCGGTTATTTCGACGCGGTGCATGTAGGGCACAGAAAGCTCATCGAGAGAGCCGTCGCGCTTGCGGATAAGTGCGGCGTAAAGGTCGCCGCGCTCACCTTTTCAGACGCAAAGCGCGGGGATCAGGTGTATGTTCTGGCGGAAAGGGAGGAGCTTCTTTCCCGCCTCGGCGTAGATTATTTGTACCTTGCCAGATTCGACGAGGCCTTCCGTAATACGGAGGGGGAGGACTTCCTCGATACCGTTTCCGGGCGCTGCGGCGTACGCGCATTTGTCTGCGGGGAGGATTTCCGATTCGGAAAAGGCGCCGTTTGCGGCGGTTTATGTCTGGCAGAGTACTGTAAAAAGCACGGTATCGACGCGGAAATATTGCCGCTGGTTTCGGTGGGCGGGCAGAAGGCGTCTGCGACGCTCGCGAAAAAATATCTGGACGAAGGCGATATAATCTCTCTCAACGCCATGCTCGGGGAGCCTTACTTTATTTCGGGCGTCGTGGCGACGGAGGGGCGGCACGTGGGGAGAAAGCTTGGCTTTCCCACGGCGAACCTGCACCCCGCGCAGGGGAAATACCCGCTCGCGCAGGGCGTGTATGCCGTACATACGGAAATAGACGGAAAGGCATATCGCGGCATCGCGAATTTCGGGTCGCGGCCGACGTTCGGGGACGGGCGCGTCGTGTGTGAGACGTATATCGACGGGTTCGCGGGCGATCTGTACGGGAAGGCGCTCACGGTGCGGTTCGATTTCCGTATCCGCGGCGTGATGAAGTTTTCCTCTGCGGAAGAACTCAAAAAACAACTTACCGAAGATTTGGAGAAAATACGATGATTTTATTCGGGCCGAGCGGCAACAGCGAAAGCTTTTATGCGGCGGGATATTCCCATACGGAGCAGTCGGCAAAGTTCGTGAAGGATATGGGGCTGGACTGCTTCGAATATTCTTTCGGGCGCGGCGTGCGCATGACGGAGGCGAAAGCGATCTCTATTGGCGACGCGTTCAGAGAGCAGGGCGTGGAGATCAGCGTGCACGCGCCTTACTACATCAACTTTGCAAATCCCGACGGGGAGAGCGCGCAAAAATCCTACGGCTATGTTTTGGACAGCGGGAAAATGCTCAGACTGATGGGCGGGAAGCGCTGCGTTTTCCACCCCGCTGCGCAGGGAAAAATGGAGCGGGAAGAAGCCGTTTCCCTGACGGAGGAGAGGTTGAAGATTTTGCGCGATTACATCTATCTCAACAATTTGGAGGATCTGTATTTCTGCCCGGAAACGATGGGAAAGATCGCGCAGATCGGCACACTCGAAGAGGTGGTGCGCTTTTGCAAGATCGATAAGGTGTATCTGCCCGCGGTGGACTTCGGACATATCAACGCGCGGGAACAGGGCAGCCTGAAAACGGTCTCCGATTACAAAGAGCGGTTGGAATACATGATCGCGGAGCTCGGATACGAGCGGGTCAAACATTTCCATGTGCATTTTTCCAAAATACAGTATTCCGCGAAGGGGGAGGTGCGGCACCTTACCTTTGCCGATACCGAATACGGCCCCGAATTCGCGCCGCTCGCCGCCGCCCTCAAAGAGCTGAAATTGGAGCCGTACATCGTGAGCGAATCTGCGGGAACGCAGGCGGAGGACGCGTTGGAGATGAAGCGCGTGTACGGGGCGCTGTGAGAAGCTTCTCTGCGGCGGCTCTGTGCGCGGAAAAATAAGCGCAAAACGCATTGCGATAAATTGACTTAAAGCGAAAAATCTGATAAAATATTTTTATGGACAATACGAAAAAGGTTTTTCGTTCTATAAAGGCGGACGCGATGCTCACGGCGAGCCCGGATCTGCGCAGGTATCTCACGGGGTTTGCGAGCAGTTTCGGCTTCGTGTATACGGACGCGCAGGAGAGCGTGTTCTTTACCGATCCGCGCTATGCGGAGGGGGCGCGCGCCGCGCTGAAAAACACCTTTATCGCCGTTGAGGTGGCGCAGAGCGAGGAGACCGTTTTAGATTATATAAAGAGCAAAAAAATAAAGACGCTTGCGGTTCCGATGGAAAGGGTTTCTCTGCCGCAGTACGCCGCGCTCAAAAAACGCAGGTTCAAACTGACGGACAGCATGCCCGCGCTTGCGGACGGAATGTGCTTTAAGACGGAAGAGGAGCTCGGCTATATAGCAAAGGCGTGCGAGATCTCAGAGCGCGCTTATACGGATCTTTTAGGACAGCTCAAAGAGGGCATGACGGAAAACGAGACGGCGGGGCTGCTCGAATACCTTATGCGCAAACACGGCGCGGAGGACAGGTCGTTTGAAACGATCGTCGCCTTCGGCAAAAATACCTCCGTTCCGCATCATGCGTCCGGCGAGGACAAGCTGAAAAAGGGAAGCGCCGTGCTCATCGATTTCGGCTGCCGCTATGCGGGATATTGTTCCGACATAACGAGAACGTTCCTGTTCGGAAAGGGCGGGGAAGAAAACGACGAATTTAAGGCCGTTTACGGGCGTGTTTTAGAGGCGCATCTGATCGCAGCCGAGAATATCCGCAGCGGCATGACGGGCATGCAGGCGGACGCTTTTGCGCGCGACCACCTCAAAAAATACGAGTTGGACAAATTTTTTACCCATTCGCTCGGCCACGGGATCGGCGTGAATATCCATGAAGACCCGCGGCTTTCCTGCCGCAGCAGAGATATTTTGCGCAACGGCATGGTCTTTTCCATAGAGCCGGGCGTATACTTTGAAGGAAAATTCGGGATTCGTATAGAGGACAGCGTGACCATCGAAAACGACAGGGTGAGATCCTTCATGAAAACGGAAAAAGGGCTGACGGTACTGTAAGTCCGAAGCTTTATTCATAGCGGTTTATGCGCCGCGCAAGTTTAAGAAAAATTTTAAGGAGAGACAGATCATGATTTCAGCAGGAGATTTCAGAAAAGGCGTTACCATCGAGTACAACGGAAACGTTTACGTCGTTGTGGAATTTCAGCACGTAAAGCCCGGCAAGGGCGCGGCTTTCGTGCGTACCAAGCTTAAAAACGTTGTTACGGGCGCGGTGCTCGAACAGACCTTCAACCCCTCCGAAAAGGTGGAGAATGCGCACATCGAGACCAAGAAGATGACCTATTCTTATACCGACGGCGAGCTGTATTGGTTCATGGACGAGGAGTACAACCTGACGCCGCTCAACCACGACCAGGTGGAAGACGCGCTCAAATATATCAAGGAGAACGACCCCGTTACCGTGCGTTTCTATAAGGGCGCCGCGTTCTCGGTGGAGTGCGAGAACTTCGTGGAGCTGAAAATCGTCGAGGCGGAGCCCGGGGTGAAGGGCAACACGGCGACCAACGCGACCAAGATGGCGACGCTCGAAACGGGCGCAAAGATCCAGGTGCCCATGTTCGTAAACGAGGGCGAAACGATCCGCGTGGATACCCGTACGGGCGAATATATGGAGCGCGTAAAGTAATAAATTTCGATCATTTCGGGCCGCATCGCTGGGTGCGGCTCTTTATATTGCTTGCAGGAAGAGGAATGCTATATGAAGGCAGTTATACAGAGGGTAAAAAAGACCGTTCTTTCGGTGGACGGGAAATTGGTCTCCGAAATAGAGAAGGGGCTTGCCGTCTATCTGGGCGTGGGCGTGCAGGACACGGCGGACAAATGCGAGGGCATGGCGAAAAAGATCGCGCAGCTGCGCATTTTTGAAGACGAAAACGGCAAGATGAACTTATCCGTGCGGGAGGCGGGCGGCGAGGTGCTGCTCATCTCTCAGTTCACATTGTACGGCGATTGCTCGCACGGCAACAGACCGAGCTTTATCGGCGCGGCGCGCCCCGAACTCGCTATGCCCCTCTATGAGGAGGTGGCGCGGCTGCTTTCCGAAAAAGGGCTGCGCGTGAAAAAGGGGGTATTCGGCGCGGACATGAAGATCGAGCAATACAACGACGGCCCCGTGACCATCATATACGAATGCTGAAAAAGGAGGCGCACAGATGAAGATCGAATATCTCGGTACGGGCGCGGCGGAAGGGTTCCCCGCAATGTTCTGTAATTGCGAGCATTGCAGGCGCGCGCGCACCGATCTGCAAAGGGAGATGCGCACGCGTTCGCAGGCGATCGTAGACGGGGAGCTACTCATAGATTTTCCGCCCGAGAGCTATCTGCACGCGATGCGCGGCGGGCTTGATTTTTCCGCCGTCAGATATCTGCTCGTCACGCATTCGCATACGGATCATTTTTACGCGCAGGAACTGTGCAACCGCGGATACAGGTTCGCGTATAAAATGGCCGCCGACGCGCTCGACATATACGGCAACGAAGAAGTGCGATCCGTATTCGAGGAGGGCATACGCCGCGAGGTGCGCCCCGCGGTCCGGGAGGGGTTGCGCTTTCATACGGTGCATGCCTTTGCCGACTTTAAGGCGGGGGAGTACCGCGTTCTTACGCTTCCCGCCCGGCACGGAAACAAGGAGGAGGCGCTTTTGTACTGCGTGCAGAAGAAGGATAAGACGTTTCTTTGGCTGAACGACTCCGGCCCGCTGTACGACGAGATCTATCCGTTTTTGGCGGAAAAGGGGATCGAGGCGGATCTTGTGAGCTTTGACTGCACGTTCGCGGACGAAAAGGAGCCTTCGAGCGAGCGGCACATGAATATATTTCAGAACATGCAGGCGCGGGATAAAATGGTTGAATATCGGCTCGTTAAAGCGGATACAAAGTACTATGTCACGCATTTTTCGCACAACGGCGCGCCTTTCCGCGAGGAAATGGAGCGCATGGCGGAAAGATACGGATTTATTGCGGCGCACGACGGGAGCGCGGCGGAAATTTAGGAGCATGCCATGAAAATACCGCGCGGCGTCTGCGAGGAGCTTTTGGAAATGGAGAGGCGGGATCTGGAAGAAACGGAGCGCCTCGCAAAGAGCGGAGAGTTGGAAAAATACGGGTATCACCCCGCGTTGCAGAAATTGCACGAGCGGAATTGCGGACGGCTGGGTGAAATATGGGAGCGCTACGGCATGCCCACCTTGCAGAACGGCGGGGAGGAAGCGGTGCTCGCGGCGTGGAGGATAGCCCAGCACGCGATCGGCTCGCCCGCGTTCATGCGGCGGTTCGCCGCGGAGTGCGACAAATATTCTTCGGAGGAGATCCCCCTGCGCGGGCGGGCGTATCTGGCCGATCGCATCGCCTTTTACGAGAGGCGGCCGCAGGCGTTCGGTACGCAGTTCGATTACGAGCTGAACGGCAGAATGCGGGTATGGTGGCTGCTCGACGAGGAGAGGACGGAAGAGCGGAGAGCGCGGGCGGGACTGCCGTCTTTGGCCGAGGCGAAAAAGCGGTTCGAGGGGTATCCGCGCATCTCCGAAGAGGAGGCGGCGCGAAAGCGCGCGGAGCAGGAGGCGTGGCTCGTGGAGACGGGCTGGTGCACGGGAGAGGACATCGCGCGCTATTACCGCGTGCGCGGAAAAATTTAGCGCGAACGGCAGAAGAACAGCCGCCCGGGTCGGCGGCTGTTCTTCGTTTAAGATCTGTCGTTTTTAACTCAGCGCTTTTGGATTTTCGGAGGGCGGATGTTTTCGAAGATCACGTTGTCGGCAATGCCCTTGGCGCGCTCGTATTCCTCTTGGGTGCGCACCGTCCAGCACAGAAGGAGCGCGTTTTTTCTGCGGGCGGGGGGATAGGGCAGGTCTTCGATGTTATAGCTGATAAAGTCGGGGCGGGTAAACGGGTTCAGAGTCATGTGCTTTACGACGTACCATTTCGGCGTAAATTTTTTATAAAAGCACCCGAGCTGCCCGCGCGGTATTTCGGGCGCGCTCTGTCTGATCTGCCATACGCAGCGCGGGTCGAAGGATTGCAGCGCGAATTCCCCCTTATAATGTTTCAGCGCGGCGAGCGTTTTTTCAACGAGTTCTTTGCGCGAGTCGTCCGGCTTGATCTCGATGAGAAGGGGTACTTTCCCTCCGATAAATTCGAGAAATTCGGAAAAGAGGGGAATGCGCTCTTCGGTGCCGAGAAGGCGGAGTTCGGATAGCTGGCGGAAGGTCTTTCCGCAGATGCCGCCGCGCTCGCCCGTCATGCGGAGGAGGTCGTCGTCGTGAAATACGGCGATCTGCCCGTCCGCGGTCAGGTGTACGTCCGTTTCAATGGCGTAGCCCTCGCAGGCGGCGCGGGAAAAGGCGGCATAGGAATTTTCGGGTATGCCCGCGCCTGCGTCGTGCAGGCCGCGGTGGGCGATGGGCGTGGTATAAAGAAAGCTGCTCCTCGGAATGCGCACGGTGCAAAGACCTCCTGCATCGATGATAAAAATATTATAGCACCGCCCCAACTAAATGGCAATTTGTTTGCAAAAAATCTCAAATTTTATTATAATGTAAGCTGAACGAAGAGGCGTTTCGGCCGAACGGAGTACAGAATGGCAAAACCCAACGCAAGGATAAGAAATTTTTGTATCATAGCGCATATAGACCACGGCAAAAGCACGATAGCCGACCGCATCATGGAACTTACGGGGCAGGTTTCCCAAAGGGACATGGAGGATCAGCTTTTGGACTCGATGGATCTCGAAAGGGAGCGCGGCATCACCATAAAGCTCACGCCCGTGAGAATGTTTTACGGCGCGGACGACGGGCAGGAATACGAGTTCAACCTCATCGATACGCCGGGGCACGTAGACTTTACTTATGAGGTCTCGCGCTCGCTCGCCGCGTGCGAAGGGGCGATCCTCGTCGTCGACGCGACGCAGGGCATCGAGGCGCAGACGCTCGCGAACGTATATCTCGCGCTGGAAAACGATCTCGAGATCATTCCCGTGATCAACAAGATAGACCTGCCTTCGGCGGACATCGAGGGAACGAGAAAGGAAATAGAGGACGTTATCGGGCTCGACGCGTCTTATGCGCCCTGCGTTTCCGCGAAAGAAGGCACGAACATCAAGGATATTCTGGAAGCGATCGTGGCGCATATACCGCCGCCCGACGGGGACACGGAAGCCCCGTTGAAAGCGCTCATTTTTGACAGCTATTACGACAATTATAAGGGCGTTATTCTGTTCGTGCGGCTCAAAGACGGGAGCGTGAAGGTCGGAGACGTCATCAAGACCTTCCGTTCGGACAAGCAGTACGACGTGACTGAGGTGGGTGTGTTCAGCCCGAAGCTTGCGCCGAAGGATATTCTGCGCGCGGGCGAAGTCGGATACATCGCCGCGAGCATCAAGAGCATTCAGGACGTTGCCGTCGGCGATACGGTAACGGGGGCGTTGAAGCCCGCGGCGGAGCCGCTGCCGGGCTATAAAAAGGTGCAGCCCGTCGTTTTTTGCGGCATCTATCCCCTGGACGGGAGCAAATTCAACGACCTGAAAGACGCGCTTTTGAAATTGCAGCTCAACGACGCATCGCTCATCTTCGAACCGGATACCTCCGTCGCGCTCGGGTTCGGCTTCCGCTGCGGCTTTTTGGGGCTGCTGCATATGGAGATCATACAGGAACGCATCGAGCGGGAATTCAATCTTGACATCATAACGACCGCGCCGAGCGTTTCCTATAAAGTGCATAAAACGGACGGGGAGGAGCTGTTTGTGGACAACCCGTCGCACCTGCCCGAACAGACGGACATCGAATACATGGAGGAGCCTATCGTAAAGGCGGAGATCTATTCTCCCCCCGAATATATCGGCTCCATCATGGATCTTTGCCAGGACAAAAGGGGCGTTTTCAAGGACATGACCTATCTCGACGAGAAGCGCGTGAAGCTGTTGTACACGCTGCCGCTCAACGAGATCATCTACGACTTTTTCGATCAGATCAAATCGCGCACGCGCGGCTATGCGAGCTTCGATTACGAGCTCATAGGGTATGAGCGGAGCGAGCTCGTAAAGCTGGATATTCTGCTGAACGGAGACGTGTGCGACGCGCTTTCCATGATCGTGCATAAAGACAGGGCTTACCCTCGCGGCAGGGAGCTTGCGGAAAATCTGAAGGAGGCGATCCCCCGCCAGCTGTTCGAGATACCCATTCAGGCGGCGGTGGGCGGCAAGATCATCGCGCGCGAAACGGTCAAGGCGGTGCGCAAAGACGTGCTCGCAAAGTGCTACGGCGGCGACATTACCCGAAAGAAAAAACTGCTCGAAAAGCAGAAGGAAGGCAAAAAGAGAATGCGCAGCATCGGTTCCGTAGAGGTGCCGAGCGAGGTGTTTATGTCTATCTTAAAGACTAACAAATGAGCAAAATTTTGCGGTGAAAAAGGGCAAAAAGATAGGCTGTGCGGTCGCGGAAGAGCGTTCCGGCGTGTTGTACGGCGAACGGGTTTTCCTGAAGACGTATCGCAAACTTCTGCGTGAGCGCTGAGCGCGCGGGAAAAAGGAGCTGCGGAAAAATGATAAAAGCGGTGGTATTGGATTTTTACGGCACGATCGCGGAGGAAAGCTATAATCTTCTCGATCGGGTCGCGGGCATGTTTTTGGAGCACGGCGCGAATGCCGCGCGGGAAGAGATATGCGACCTTTGGTGGAAGGGCTTTCGCGCCGCCTGCGACGGCGCGCACGGAAAAACTTTTGCTTTGCAGAAAGAGCTGTATCCGCGCGTGTTTGCGGAAATGGCGGAAAAGACGGGCGCGCGCGGGCTGGACTATGCGGAACTTACGAAAGAGGTTTTGGAATTTGCGGTAAGCTCGCCCATGCTCGAAGACGCCCGCCGTTTTTTTGCGGGAATGCCCTCTGCCGTACTATATTTTATCCAACATCGACAATGCGGAGCTCGGAAAGATCATCGCGCTGCACGGCCTGCGGCCTTGCGGCGTATTTACCAGCGAAGACGCGCGCGAATATAAGCCGAGAAAGGGGATCTTTGAAAAAGGCCTTCAAAGATTCGGGCTGGCTGCGGGCGAGGCAGTCTATGCGGGCGATTCCTATATCAACGACTACTGCGGCGCGTCGGGAGCGGGCATGACTGCCTTTTGGGTCAACCGAATGGTGGAACCTGTGCCCGACGGGGCGCGGGCGGTGCCCGATCTGTGCGCGCTTTTGCCGCTGTTAAAGGCGTAAAATAACGGGGGCGTAAATGGAGACTGTCTGGAACAATCCGGAGAAAAAGAATTTTTTTGAGCTCGTATACGGTGCGGTGCGGCAGATCCCGGAGGGAAAGGTAGCAAGTTACGGGCAGATCGCAAAGCTGTGCGGGAGCCCGCGCTCGTCCCGTGCGGTGGGGTATGCGCTTCACGTCAATCCGCTGCCCGGGGTGATCCCGTGCCACAGGGTCGTAAACCGTGAAGGGAGGCTCGCGCCCGCCTTCGCGTTCGGCGGCGCAGACGTGCAGAAACGGCTTTTGGAGGCGGAAGGCGTTGCCGTATCTGAAAAGGACGGGCTCTATTATGTGGACATGGAAAAGTTCCGCTGGGCGCCCGTTTTTTGAATATTTTGAGAAATTTGACGTACTATGCGTGACATAAATCACAAAAAACTAGGGTGAATGCGTTATGGCGGGAATTTATATCCATATTCCTTTTTGTAAATCGAAATGCCGCTACTGCGATTTTACTTCCTATCCCGGGAAGATCGGTTTTGCCGAGGCGTATATGGCGTGCGTGTATAAGGAGATGAAGCTGCGCGCCGCGGAGCTGAAAGGCAAGGTGTTCGATACCGTTTATTTCGGCGGGGGCACGCCGTCCGTCATCGACGAAAAGCTGATCGTCGGCTGTATGAATCAGATTCGCAATTGCTATATCCTCGCGGACGGGGCGGAAGTTACGATAGAGGTCAATCCCGGCACGGTCACAAAGGAAAAGATCGAGGCGTATAAAAGGGCGGGGATCAACCGTTTTTCCGTCGGCTTGCAGACGGCGGTGGATCGTCAGCTGGAAGAGCTCGGGCGGGTGCACAGCGTTTCCGATTTCGTCGAAACGTGCAGGCTGATCGGAAATGCGAATTTCAGCGCGGATATCATGATCGGGCTCAAAGGGCAGACGTTTGCCGACGTGGAAAAATCGATGCGCCTGGTCAGGGACAGCGGCGCAAAGCATATATCCGTGTATGCGCTCACGCCCGAAGACGGCACGCCCGTCTATTCCGATTATCTCAACGGAGAGCTGCCCGACGCCGACGAAGTTGCCGACATGTACGAAAAGGCGTATGCGCTTGCCGAGTCGCTCGGATACAGGCGTTACGAGGTTTCCAATTTTGCCTTTGAGGGGTATGAATCCCGCCACAATCTCAATTATTGGCGCAGGGGCGAATATATCGGGTTCGGCGTGGCGGCAAGCTCCTTTATGTGCGGCAGGCGCTTTACAAATACGCGCGACCTCGACGACTACATCAAATGTATCCTGACCGATCATTATCCGGTCGTGGACAACGAGGAGATCTCCGCGGAAGACGCGAAATTTGAAAAGGTGATGCTCGCGCTGCGCACGGCGGAGGGGCTCGACGAGGCGGAATACAAAAGGGAATTCGGGAGCGAGTTTTACAGGGATTTTGAGGCGGCGATCAAAAAAAATATCCATTATATCGAAAAGACGGATAAGGGGCGTATCCGCATCAAAGACGAATATCTTTACGTGCAGAATCAGATCCTGACCGATTTTCTGCAATGACGCGGCATGCGGAAAGAGCCGCCCGGTTTTGCGGGCGGCTCTTTCATCGTTTCAGGCAGGGGGGAAAAGCAGGACAGCTTTCTTCGCGCGATATGTTTCGGAGAGGAGAAATGCCCGTCAGGGCTTTTTGGTCGCGAGTACTTCGCCGGTGTCTGCGTCGGCGAGGAAGGACAGGCAGTTGCCCGAACGGTCGATAAAGCCGACGTAATAATATCTGCTTTCGCCCTGCATAAGGAGGCGGACGTAGATCTCGCCGTCGAAGTTTTCGCCGGCAAAGTCGGCAAGCTCGTCTTTCCGGCTCTCGCTCACCGTGCTGAGAAGGTCGGAAAGAGATAGCTTTCCTTCCGTGCGCTTTGCCGCAAACGTATAGGAGGGGGCGCCTTCGCCCTCTGCGGAGACCGTAAAGGCGAGTTCCTCTTCCTGCGGGGCGGAAAGGCTCACCGAAAAGGTGAATTGCTGTTTTACGCTGTCGTAATTCATCTCGCCTTCGTACGGCTTGCCGCCCGTTTCGAAAGAGACGCGGTAGGTCAGCGTGTTGTCGGGAAGGGTGGCGCGCACTTCGAAAACGTCGCTCTTTTCCGCCGCGGAGCCGTCCGCCGCGTAAGGATATTCGCGTTCGGAAAAACTTGCCTGCAACGAAGCGCCGTCCGCTTCGGCGGTGTACAGCACGCTGCGGTATTCGGATACGCGGGAAACGAGGCCGCTTTGCGAGGAGCAGCCGATGATCAGACAGAGCAGGGCCGGAAAGAGAAGGAGCGAAAACAGCTTTTTCATGACGTTTACCTCTTGATTTTGCGCCGCCGCAGGTGCGGGCGCATTACGTTTTGCTTTATTCTATGTGATCGGGTGTGCGCAATATGTGTTCTCCTGCGATTATTTTTTGCGCCCGCCGCTTTTTTTTGCTCATGCAGTTGATTTTTTCACTTGCGTGTGGTAAAATAAATCAAATAAAATCAAGCTCCGTTCCGGTTCGGGGGAAGACTCGGTGCGTACCGCGTCGTTTCGTCCGGCGGGAAACGGGATTTTGCGCGCGGCGCCGCGCGGCGGAGCGCGTCAACGGGGTTTATACTTGGGAAAATTGATCGCAAGGACGGCGGGGATCACGCTCGCCTGTCTGTTCGCTTTGATTTTAATAGCTTTCGGGGTGCTGACCGTGTTTTTTCCTTCCGCGATGCTCGCCATTACCGACGCGTGCGGAATGGATAAGGCGTGCGCGCAGTATGCCGTGGCCGTTTATACCCGTTCCAACGAGATAGACGACCTTGCGGACGCCGTGGAGCGGGCGTATTATGCGGAGAGTTGGGACATCGCCGCCGATTACGGCGAAAGGCTGATGGCTCGCGAGGATTTTTCGGAATTCTGCAAAGAGCGAGACGCGAAGGATTCAACCGGCAACACTGCCGCGGGGTATGCCCAATATACGGCGGGGATGGTGGCTGTTTCGCAATATAATATGGATAAGGAAGACGACGCTTTGGAAACGGCGTTCTTATACAATACAGCTTCGTTTACGGAAAACAATGCGGCCGTGTCTTTGGCGATGACGGCGATGCAGGAGGGGGATCAGGAATTTGCCGCGCGCATATTGCAAGAGCTTCGCACGGTGACGGGGAACATCAATCTGGATATGGAAAGCGATATCGCCAATCTGGAAACGCTCATATCCATTTTGGAAAGCTTCTGCGCACAGCCGGCGCAGTGAAAGAGTCTTCATTTTATACTTGTCTTAGAAAAATAAATTAGGAGAATGCTTATGAACAAAATTGTGAAAGAAGGGCTGACTTTTGACGACGTTCTGCTGATCCCCTCGGCCTCCGACGTGCTGCCGAGCGAGGTGGATCTGCATACGAGCCTTACGGACGATTTAAAGCTCAATATCCCGCTTATGAGCTCGGCGATGGATACGGTTACGGAAAGCAAATTGGCGATCGCGCTGGCGCGAGAGGGCGGCATAGGCATAATCCATAAAAATATGTCCATCGAGGAACAGGCTTCTCAGGTGGACAAGGTGAAGAGGAGCGAGCACGGCGTCATCACCGATCCGTTTTTCCTCGCGCCCGACAACTCCGTGCGCGAGGCGGTGGCGCTCATGGAGCGCTATAAGATCAGCGGCGTGCCCATCACGAAGAACGGAAAGCTCGTGGGCATACTCACGAACCGCGACCTGCGCTTCGAGTCTAATTACGACCAGCCCATCGACAACGTGATGACGAAGAAAAATCTCGTTACGGCGCCCGTGGGCACGTCTTTGGAGGACGCGCAGAAAATATTGGGCAAGCACAGGATTGAAAAGCTGCCCATCGTAGACAAAGACGGGTATCTCAAAGGGCTCATCACCATTAAAGATATTGAAAAGAGCATACAGTATCCGAATTCCGCGAGGGACAAAAACGGAAGGCTGCTTGCGGGCGCGGCGGTCGGCAGAGCGGCGAACACGATGGAACGCATCGCGGCGCTCGTTTCGGCAAAGGTCGACGTGATCACGGTGGATACGGCGCACGGGCATCAGAAGGGCGTTCTGGAAGAAGTGGCGCAGATCAAGGCGAAATATCCGAATCTCCCCGTCATTGCGGGCAACGTGGCGACGGCGGAGGGGACGAAGGCGCTCATCGACGCGGGCGCGGACGTGGTGAAAGTCGGCATCGGCCCCGGCTCCATCTGTACGACGCGCATCGTTGCGGGCATCGGCATGCCGCAGCTCACGGCGATCATGGAATGCGCGGAGCAGGCGGACAAGATGGGCAAACGCATCATCGCGGACGGCGGCATCAAGTACAGCGGCGATATCGTAAAGGCGCTCGGCGCGGGCGCTTCGGTCGTCATGATCGGGAGCCTGTTCGCAGGCACGCTGGAAAGCCCGGGCGAGATCGAGATCTACCAGGGCAGGAACTTCAAGGTATACAGGGGCATGGGCTCGCTGGGCGCGATGGCGGCCGGCGGGAACGACCGTTACTTCCAGGAGAGCGCGCGCAAATTCGTGCCGGAAGGCGTGGAAGGCAGGGTGCCTTACAGGGGCAAGCTTGCGGACATCGTATATCAGATGCTCGGCGGCGTGCGCGCGGGCATGGGCTATTGCGGCATGCATTCGGTAGACGAGATGAGAAAGAACGCGAAATTCGTGCGCATCACGAACGCCTCCCTCATCGAGAGCCACCCGCACGATATTTCCATTACGAAGGAATCTCCCAATTACAGCCCGAGAGGACTTTGATAGGCAAAAATTATGTAATGTACCGCGTATTTTATTGCGGTACATTATTTCGTAACGGGACTTTCGCGCTCGCCGAAGGTGCGGGCGCCGCGCGCATTCCGCGCCGGATCACACACTATACGGAGAAAGGAATATGAATCACGAAAAGGTTTTGGTTTTGGATTTCGGCGGGCAGTACAATCAGCTCATCGCGCGCCGCGTGCGCGAGCTGGGCGTGTATTGCGACCTGCTGCCTTACGATATGAGCATTGAAAAGATCAGGAAGTACGCGCCCGTCGGCATCATCTTTACGGGCGGGCCGAACAGCGTGTACGAAGCGGGCGCGCCCGACGTGGACGCGGAGATATTTTTGCTCGGCATTCCCGTGCTGGGCATCTGCTACGGGTGCCAGCTCATCGCGCACAAGCTGGGCGGCAAGGTCGCGCATGCGGATACGCGCGAATACGGCAAGAGCGAGATAGAATACGGCGAAAGCGTGCTGTACGGCGGCGTTCAAAAGAAAAACATCTGCTGGATGAGCCATACCGATTACGTGAGCGAGGTTCCCGCGGGATTTAAGATCACGGCGACGACGAAGACTTGCCCCGCTGCGGGTTTTGAAAACGCGGAAAAGAAAATTTACGGCATTCAGTTCCATACCGAGGTGCATCATACCGCCGAAGGGGAAAAAATACTCAAAAACTTCCTCTACGGCGTGTGCGGTGCGAAGGGAGATTGGACGATGGCGAATTTTGTGGAGGAACAGGTCGCCGCGCTCAAAAGCAAACTTGCGGGCAAAAAGGTGCTCTGCGCGATGAGCGGCGGCGTGGACAGCGCCGTCGCCGCGACGCTTATCCACCGCGCCGCAGGGGATAACCTGACCTGCGTGTTCGTCGATCACGGGCTCTTGCGCAAGGGAGAGGCGGAGGAAGTTGTTTCCGTGTTCCGCGATCGGCTGGGCATGAACCTCGTTAAGGCGGACGCGCGCGAATTGTTCCTTTCCAAGCTCAAAGGCGTTTCCGACCCCGAAAGAAAGCGCAAGATCATCGGGGAGGAATTCATCAAGGTATTTGAAAAAGAGGCGAAAAAGATCGGCGCGGTCGATTTTCTGGTGCAGGGAACCATTTATCCCGACGTGATCGAGAGCGGGAAAGGGGCGTCTGCCGTCATCAAGAGCCATCATAACGTCGGGGGGCTTCCTTCCGTGGTGGATTTTAAAGAGATCATCGAGCCGCTGCGCGATCTGTTCAAAGACGAAGTGCGCAGGGTGGGAACCGAACTCGGGCTGCCCGATTCGGTCGTGCAGCGCCAGCCCTTCCCCGGGCCGGGGCTTGCCATTCGCATCATGGGCGAGGTGACGGAGGAAAAATTGGAGACCCTGCGCGACGCGGATTATATCCTGCGCGAGGAGATCGCTAAGGCAGGGCTGGACAGGGATATATGGCAGTATTTTGCCGTCATCACCTCCACGTATACGGTGGGCGTGATGGGCGACGCGCGCACATACGAGCCCGTCATAGCCCTGCGCGCCGTAACGAGCGTGGACGCGATGACGGCGGACTGGGCGCGCATTCCTTACGACGTGTTGGAGCGCATTTCTTCCCGCATCATAAACGAAGTCGCGCACGCCAACCGCATCGTTTACGATATTACGAGCAAGCCGCCCGCAACCATCGAGTGGGAGTAAGTAAAAAATTTACAAACCGGCTCAGGGGCAGAATGAACGGGAAGAAAGTAAAAATAGGCGCGTGTATATTGGTTGAAGATATGGCGCGCATGGTCGGATTTTACAGAGATACATTAGGGTTTGAGACGCGGTGGACGGAGGGGGATTTTGCGGAATTTGAGACGGCGAGCGGAGAGTTGTCCTTTTTCATGTACAGCAGAAAGGCGTTCGCCGAAGCGATCAAAGAGCGTTATGTTCCGCCCGAAGGGATCAACCAGACCTTTGAAATAGCGCTGTGGCTTCCGCGTTATGCCGATGTGGACGAAGAATATAGGCGCCTGTCCGCAAAGGCGGGCGTACGGTTCCCGACGGGAGCGCCCGTGACGTATCCGTTCGGTATCCGCAATTTTTATGTCGCCGATCCCGAAGGCAATTTGCTTGAAATCGGGAGCATGCACGAAGAATAACGCCATATACCGGCGGACGGCAGATATGGGCCGCCGCAATACTTACCATGAAAATTGCGATTTTACAGTTATTGCCTGAGGAGAGTGCGGAAAAGAACCGCGCGAAGGGCGAACATTGGTGCCGGAAGGCGAAGGAGGCGGGCGCGGATATAGCGCTGTTTCCGGAAATGTGGAGCTGCGGTTACCGCATTCCCGAAACCGCCGCCGCGCTGAAAAAGCTCGCCGTGCCGCCGGGCGGCGATTTTGTGCGCTCGTTCGCGGCGTTGGCGCGGGAATTAAGCATGGCGATCGGCGTTACGTTTTTGGAGGGATCTGAGCCCGCGCCGAAAAATTCGCTGAGCCTTTTCGACAGGTTCGGGCGGAAAGTTTTGCATTATTCCAAAGTGCATACGTGCGATTTCGGAGAGGAGAAGATCCTTTCTGCGGGCGAGGATTTTTGCGTGTGCGATCTGGATACGGAGAAAGGGACGGTAAAAGTCGGGGCGATGATCTGCTATGACAGGGAATTCCCCGAAAGCGCGCGCATTCTGATGCTGAAAGGGGCGGAGGTCGTGCTCGTGCCCAATGCCTGCCCGATGGAGATCAACCGCCTTTCGCAGCTGCGCGCGCGGGCGTTCGAAAACATGTTTGCCGTGGCGACGGCGAATTATCCGAAGGGGCAGCCCGACTGCAACGGGCATTCTTCTGTGTTCGACGGCGTGGCGTATCTTCCGAACGACGAAAATGCGCGGGATACTTGTATATTGGAGGCGGGCGAAGAGGAAGGGCTGTACATGGCGGACATCGATTTGCCGACGCTGCGCGCATACAGAAAGAGCGAGGTGCACGGCAATGCCTACCGTCGGCCCGAAAAGTACGGGCTGCTCGTTTCGGAGAAGATAGAAGCCCCGTTCATACGGGCGGACAGGAGAAAATGAAATTTGCGGCAGCGCCGCGGGTTTTACTATTATATCAGGAGGAAGGTCTATGGAAAGCAACAAGCGCCCCGAAGATATGGCGCGCATCACAACGAAAGAGCTTGCGGACAAGTTCATCGCGGAACAGGTCGAAGCGGTCAAAAAGCAGGTCGGCGGCAAAAAGGTTTTGCTCGCGCTCTCGGGCGGGGTGGATTCGTCCGTCGTGGCGGCGCTCCTCATCAAGGCGATCGGAAAAAATCTCGTGTGCGTGCACGTGAATCACGGGCTTTTGCGCAAGGGCGAGCCCGAACAGGTCGTAGAGGTGTTCAGAAATCAGATGAACGCGAACCTCATATATGTGGACGCGGTAGACAGGTTTTTGGATAAGCTCGCCGGCGTTGCCGAGCCCGAAAAGAAGCGCAAGATCATCGGCGCGGAGTTTATCCGCGTGTTCGAGGAGGAGGCCAGAAAGCAGGACGGCATCGAATTCCTCGCGCAGGGTACCATTTATCCCGACATTCTGGAAAGCGGCCCCGTAAAGGCGCATCACAACGTGGGCGGGCTTCCCGAAGATCTGCAATTCGAGCTGGTAGAGCCGCTCAAATTCCTGTTTAAAGACGAGGTACGCGTGGTCGGCAAGGCGCTCGGGCTTCCCGACAATATGGTTTTCCGTCAGCCCTTCCCCGGGCCGGGATTGGGCGTGCGCTGCCTCGGCGCCATCACCCGCGACAGGCTGGAATGCGTGCGCGAGTCGGACGCGATCTTGCGCGAAGAGTTCGCAAAGAACGGCCTGGAAGGCAAGGTGTGGCAGTATTTTACCGTCGTGCCCGATTTCAAATCGGTGGGCGTGAAGGAAGGCAGGCGCACCTTCGAATATCCCGTCATCATCCGCGCCGTCAACACGGTGGATGCGATGACCGCGACCGTGGAGGACGTGCCGTTCGCGCTGTTGCAGCACATCACCGACCGCATCACCAAGGAAGTGAAGGGCGTCAACCGCGTTCTTTACGATCTCACCCCCAAGCCGTGCGGCACCATCGAGTGGGAATAAATTGAAAAACTCTGAAAACCCAGTAATAATGCGGGTTTGCAGGATTTCAAAACCCTCGTTGATAAGATTTTGATAAGATTGCACTTGAACACCTTTATAAAAGGGCTTTTTATACGAAGCTACTAACTTCCTGCAAGCTGAACAGTTACCTTGCCGATATCAATGAGCAAGCAGAAGAGATGTTTTCACGGCTGGTAAAACAACTGGCGGAAAAAGAAAATGTAACGGGAAAGTTCAAGGCTGAAAATCAAATGGGGTGGGTTGGGCGAATGAATAATATTCGTAACCGAGCAACTGAAATTGTCAACGCAGATTTAATTTACGCATAATGCAGAACGGCGGCAGGGACTAAAATTCCTGCCGCTTTTCACTATTAAGCAGAAAAAGTAACAATTTAGTGATATAATAACTCTAATAGTTGTAAAGGAGCGTCGAAAATATGCCTATCACACTTGACCATCAATTAAAAGAATATATACCGCACAATGCTGTGGAATTTCCAATCAGTTATTTTCACGATGAGCTTGCAACGCTACCAAACTTTGCCGGACCTTTGCATTGGCATCCTGATTTTGAGATTGCAACGGCAGAATGTGTAAGTTTAGATTACCAAGTTGGCGAAAATCATATTATACTTGAAGCAGGCGACAGTATCTTTGTCAACCGCAATACTATACACGGTATAAAACAGTTATCAGGGGGAACGCCCGATCCAATGCCCAACATTGTCTTTTCGGGTACATTGGTAGCTCCGGAAACAAGTACCATTTATCAAAAACATATACAGCCATTTGCCCAGTGTGATTTTCTGCCCTTTATTGTTTTCCGACATAACGACAGTTCACATACGGAGATAAACTGTCTAATTAAAGATATTTATAAGCAAATGAACGAGAAGAAAGACTGTTATGAATTGACTATTCAGCGTAATCTCAATTATATATTTGAATACATATCTTCTAATTTTTCTGTTCTTCCAAAAGTACAAGCAACACGCATAGAAATAAATAATCAGATTCGTCTTCAGAAAATGTTGACATTCATATATGAAAACTATGCTGACTCCGTAACACTTGAGGATATTTCAAAAGCGGCAAATATTAGTCGGAGTGAAGCCGGGAGATGTTTTCGTAAATATATGGGTTGCTCACCCATTGAAGCACTTATCAGTTACCGACTTCAAACCGCACACCGATTACTCGGTGAAAAGGCACTTTCACTTTCAGAAATCAGTTTTGCTTGCGGATTTAATTCGGTAAATTATTTCAGCCGTCAGTTTAAGAAAGTCTATGGCTATACGCCCAGACAAAGTTGCGATTTGGGTAAATAGTGCTTCAACTTGAAGGTATAGTGCATTTACTTTTAAGAAATTTGGGTGTATAATGAACTTAAATTATGAATTTAAGGAGTTCTATTATGAAATTTAAGTGGTTAAACGAAAGCACTATTAATGAGTTTGAGAACAGGATCGAGATTATGGCTCCGGCTCAAACCGATTTTTTCTGTGGTAGCATTGACGAATGCGAAGAAGGTATTCTTCCTGAGTCCCTTTGCAATGCACCTTATTACTATACAGAAGTGGAAGGAGATTTTGTTCTTCGAGTTAAAGTATCCCACGATTTTAAGGATACATACGATTCCGCATCTGTTATGGTTATGAAAGACCTGAACTGTTGGGGAAAATGCTGTTTTGAACTGACCGATTTCGGTACACACGCTGCTGTAAGTGTGGTTACAAAAGGAGATTCTGATGACGCTAACGGATGCAATCTTGAATGCGATACCGCTTGGCTTCAGGTTTGTCGAGTGGGTAACAATTTTGCATTCCATTACTCTGTTGATGGTGTCAACTTCTTTATGATGAGATATTTCCATCTTCCTGCCGAGCCGACTATTAAAGTGGGACTTTTAGCACAGGCTCCGGTTGGAAATGGCGGTATTCGAGTGTATGAAAATCTCAGCATTGAGAACAAAACGGTAAAAAACATTCGTGCAGGTAAATAATATGACCGAAAAACTGAATTATAAAAAAACACTTATAGCGTGTTATTTAGGATTCGTAACTCAGGCAATATCCGCAAACTTTGCTCCGCTCTTGTTTTTGACATTCAAAAGCAGCTACGGAATATCTTTTGAAAAGATAGCAATGATTCCGCTTGTGTTCTATTTGACACAATTACTCGTTGATCTTGCGGCAACAAAATTTGCCGATAAAATCGGATACCGCACTTGCGTGGTGTTTTCACAGATTTTGTCCGCAGTAGGTCTTGTTTTAATGGCATTCCTGCCGGAAGTAGTGCCTTCGCCGTTTATAGGTATTCTTATTTCGGTAGTCCTTTATGCCATAGGCAGTGGTCTTATTGAAGTTCTTGTAAGCCCTATCGTTGAGGCTTGCCCATTTGAAAATAAAGCAGGTACTATGAGTCTCTTGCACTCTTTCTATTGTTGGGGTGCAATGGGTGTTATTATAGGCTCTACACTCTTTTTCTCGATATTCGGTGTAGAGAATTGGAAGATACTTACTGTCATTTGGGCGTTAGTTCCACTATATAACACATTTAATTTTATTAACAGTCCGATAGAACGCTTGGTTGAAGATGGCAAGAGTATGGGTATCAAAAATCTGCTCAAAACGCCTATCTTTTGGCTGATGATTATTCTTATGGTATGTTCGGGTGCATCGGAAGCTACTATGGCTCAATGGGCATCAGCATTTACCGAGTCCGCTATTGGCGTATCCAAAACGGTTGGCGATTTGGCAGGACCGTGTGCGTTTGCAATGTTTATGGGCATCTCCCGAATGCTCTACGGAAAATTCAGCGAAAAACTTGATTTAACCAAAGTTATGCTCGGATGCGGAATACTGTGTGCCTGCTGTTATTTGTTGGCATCGCTCGCTACATTGCCAATTCTCGGACTTGTAGGCTGTGCTCTTTGTGGTTTAGCAGTAGGCATTATGTGGCCGGGTTCTATAAGCCTATCCTCGAAGAAATGTCCGCTGGGTGGAACTGCTATGTTTGCGTTTTTAGCGTTAGCCGGAGATTTGGGTGCTATGGTAAGCCCATCTATGGTGGGAACGCTATCCGAAATGGCAGGAGGCAATCTGAAAGCAGGACTGCTTGCGGCTACAGTTTTCCCTATCGTTCTTGTGTTTGTATTGTTTATCCTAAATAAAAATAAATTGAATAGCGACAGGGTGTAAAATCCCTGCCGTTATTTTTACAAACCTCTTGAAAAACTTAAACTTTTATGCTATAATACCTTACGATAAAGCACAGCCGCTTGCGACAATTCTTTTCTCGCAACCATCGGTTTTATCGCACCTGATAAGATATTGATAAATTCTCGTCGTACAGGCAGTATAATATGGATTATCAGAATAATACGAAAACTACATCACACGGTTTATAAGCAAAAAGCGTTAAGTTGTGGCTTTCGGCAACGAGTGGGAATAAAACGCTTATCCGGCAAAGTTTTCGGGCGGCGAGCGTAAGCTGCGGTATGTCTGTTTTGAGTGGCTTATGAACGCATTATATTAAAAATAATCGACGTTTTATCCAAAAATGTCGATTAAGTAAATACCTTTGTGAAAATTTGCGCAAAGGTATTTATTTTTTTTCGAATGTATGTTATACTAAGTTGATACCTTTTTGCCGGTGTACAGAGGGCGAAAGGGCGGGGGAAGTATGCCTGAACAGAACGCAGAAGAACTGCACAACTTAATCAAGAGCAAAAAAGAGCCGGATAAGCAGTTTTATCTCGATCTTTTGGACGAAGAAAAGCAGCGCGCCTATGAGGAGCAGCACGTGCGCGCCGTGATGAGCCTTTTGAAGGCCGTCTACATCAATAAGCTGAAATTGAAGATCAGGGAGAACCGCGAGCAGATCGAAAAAATCAGGGCGGAGGAGGAATTTTCCGCCGAAAATTACCGCACGATCATCGGGCTGAACGCAGAAATCAAGGCCTGGCGGGAGGAGATAGAGAGCTATAAGGGCTTTTTCGTCGAGCCGTATTTCGCGCGCATGGATCTGTACGACGACAAGGAGGGCTATAACAGCTATTACATCGGCAAGCGCGGGGATATCAACCTCGAAATCGTGGATTGGCGGGCGCCGCTCGCGCGGAAATACTATCAGAAGAGCCAGATCAATTTTTCCATCAACGAATACGATTACAAGCTGATCATGCGGAGGGCGCTCCGCACGGCGAACGGGAAGCTCATCGACTTCAAAAACGAGTATCTGAGCCTGCGAGACTATCTCACGAAGGAAGAGATCGCCGGGCGCGACGAGGAGATCATCTTCGACCCCTTCTTGAAGGAGATATTAAAGCAGAAAAAAGAGCAGTCGGAGATCTCCGACATCATCGAAACGATCCAGGAAAAACAGTACGAGATCATCACCAAGCCCGAGAGAGACAGCTTTGTGGTGCAGGGGTGCGCGGGGAGCGGCAAGACGATGATCCTGTTGCACCGCCTCAGCTTTTTGATGTACAACAATGAAAAACTGACCCCCCGCGACGTTCTCGTCATCACGCCGAGCGATTCCTTCAACGCCTTTATCGACGAGCTTTCCGCCGTTCTGGAACTGGAAAAAGTAAAGACGTATACGATAGACGAATACTTTTTGCAGCTTCTGAAAAACGAGGGGGTGGATATTTCCGCAAAGATCAATCTGACGGAGATGCCGCCCGAATACGCAAAATATATCTATTCGGAAAGTTTTTTGCGCGATGCGGAAAAAAAGCTGACAAAAATTTACGACGGCATTGCCGGCATGTTCCTCGGGGAGGAGTGCCGCGCCGTATCCGCGGACATCGCCGCGGCGCTCAAAGAACAGCTGGAAGAATTTTCCTTTATTCGCAACGCGAGCGTGCGGATACGGCGCGCCGTGCTCGGCGAGATCAAGGAAAGGGCGGAGGGCGGCCTCTACTATACCAAGCCTTTCCGCGATCTCATGAACGAGGTAACGGCGGCGGAGGAATTTTTCAGCGTTACGCTTGCCAGCGACAAGATCGGGAATCAGGGCTATTTTTACGGGCGCATACTCGCCCTTTACAAGGCTGGTTCGACGATCGCGAGAATGCACGCGCGCGTGACGGAGGAGGCGCTTTCCGACCTTTCCGCACTCAAAGAGGCGATAGAAAGGGAGATCACCGACCTCAGGCGGTATAAGATCTACAAAAACGGCGCGGAGGTCGAAACTTATGCCGACCGCATCGCACGGAGAAAGGAGCTTTTGGACGAGGCGGACAAGACGGCGGCGCGCATCGGCAGGATCTCGGATCTGTTTGCGGGATTTTGCGAGTTTTTTGAAATGCTCAAAGGGAACGAGTACTTTACGAGGATCGGCAAGTGCGGCACGCACTTGGAGCTCGCGCGGCTCTTTTACAAAGACATCGTGCGCGGCGTAAAGAACAGGTATCGCGTGGGCAAGGGGCTTTTCAAGAGCGACGCCTATGTGCTCTGCCTGCTGCTTTCCCTGCTCGGGCGGCAGCTCGAACCGCGCTTCGGCATGGTGTTCGTGGACGAGGGGCAGGATATTTCCGCGAACGAATACGCGCTTTTGAAGCGCATCAATCCGGAAGCCGCGTTCAACGTGTACGGCGATCTCGGGCAGAACATCACAGCTTTTCGCGGGCTGAAAGACTGGTCTTTGCTGCCGGGCGAACTGTACTGCCTCGACCGCAATTACAGGAACACCAATCAGATCGTGGAATTTGTGGCGGAAACGCTCGGGGTCTCCATGCTTCCCGTCGGGTTCGACGGCCCGCCCGTGCAGAAGATCGGCGTGCGCGGCGTGAGCGGCTTTTTCCGCGATAAAAAGGGGCTTAAAGCGGTCATCGTGGCGGATACGGAGCTGGAAAAATATACGCGCAAGAGTTACAACGTGCTCAGGCAGACGGGTAAAATTTCCAAAAACAAGGTGAACATCATGACCGTTTACGAATCGAAGGGGTTGGAATTCACCTGCGTGGCGGTTGCCGACGCGCCCATGACGCGGAACGAAAGATACATCGCCTATACGCGCGCGCTGAAAGAGCTCGCCGTGATAGAGGAGACGAAAAATGGTTAATTTTTTGCTGGACGCGGACGAGACGATCCTTGATTTTATCCGCTCGTCGAAAGAAAGCCTCGCCTATGCGATGCGCGAGGCGGGCGTGCCCTATAAAGAGGAGGATTTTGCCGCATACAAGCGCATCAACGACGGCGTGTGGCGGGATTACGAGCGGGGCAGGCTCACCAAACAGGCGCTGATGCGCGAGAGATTTATCCGCTTTTTTGATTTTTTGCGCGTCGGCGCGGACGCGGATAAGGTGAACGGGCTCTATTTCGAAAAGCTCTGCCGCACGGGGTATCTTCTGGACGGCGCGCGGGAATTTTTAGACGCGCTCAAAGAGAGGGGGCGCGTGCTTCTCATCACCAACGGCACGCCTGCCGCCCAGTACGGGAGGCTCGCTTCCGTCGGACTGGACGGATTTTTCGACGGCATATATATTTCCGACGAGATCGGTTACAAAAAGCCGGACGTGAGGTTTTTTGCGTACCTGCTCGAAAGGGAAAAGATCGGGAGGGAGAACTGCCTCGTGATCGGGGATTCCCTTTCCTCCGACATAGCGGGGGCGAACAATGCGGGGATCAGGTGTATCTGGTACAATCCTTCGGGCAGGGCCGCCGAGGGCGCGGCGCCCGATTATACGGCAAAAAGCTATCGGGAGATACTTCGCTTAGCCGACGAATGGTCGGCGCGCGGCTGACCGGTATAAAAAGGACGCTTTGCGGGAATAAACGGCGCGTGCCGTCTGTCCGCAAATGGCGCCCTTTATTTTTTTCGGGGACTTGCCAAAAGAGGGAAGATATGGTATAATAAAGGGCGAATAAAATTGCGGGAGAGGGCGTACGATGGCAGGAAAAAGATCGGCGAAAAATTCGGTAAAAGAGAATGTGAGCCTTCATTACAAATTGCAGCAGTTTATCGGTTATGCGGACTATTTTAACCGCGTGCCGCTCTTTCTGACGTTGCAGGTGGCGAACGCCGGCTCCGAAGCCGTGGAGGACGTAGACGTGACGGTGGAGAGCTCGGACGGGCTCATTCTGCCCTTTTCAAAGCACCTCGACGTTCTGCCTTTTGAAAGCGCGGTGGAGATCGCGGCGGAAAACGTGGTCTCGCCCCTGTATCTTACGGAAGTTTCCGAGATCGGCGTTTCTTCTGTAACGCTGCGCGTTTTGCACGGAAAGGACGTGATCTGCGAGGAAAAGGCGGAAGTTACCGTGCTGCCGTTCGACTATTGGTGCGGGCGGGGCGGAAACGCGGCGCTGCTTTCCTGCTTTTGCCGCCCGAAAATCGCGGACTGCCTGCGCGTGCTTTCCGACGCGCAGGAGATCCTCAAAAAATGGAATATACCCTGCGAATGGCGGGGGTATCAGGAGGGGGATAAAAACAAGATCCGCCAGCTCGTTGCGGCGATCTACGCCGTCGTAAAAAAGCAGGCGATCGAAAAGTCTGCCGCGGAGTACAATTACGACGATCCCGTACCCGTGGGCGACATCACGAAAATACTCAAAAACAAGGTGAGCACATCATTTGAGCTCTCCCTCTTTTTGGCGTCTTGCCTGGAATGCGCGGGGCTGCACCCCGTTCTGGCGCTGGGAGAAAAGAGCGTGAGCTGCGGGGCGTGGCTGTACGACAACTGTTTTTCCGAAAGCGTGAGCGACGACGCCGTTCTGCTGCAAAAGTACATCTCGGGCGGCATCAACAACGTGAGCATGTTCGACACGGAAGACGTTTTTGCGGGCAGGAACGTGAACTATACCGTTTCCGAAAAGCATTTTGCGCAGAAGATCGAATCGGGCTATTACGATACCGTGATCGACGTAAAGCGCTGCCGCCTCGGGCGGATCATGCCGCTGCCCCTCAAAGTGAAGGGGATCAAGGGCTATGAGCTGCTGACGGAGGAGGATACGAACGCGGAGGAGGCGCCCAAAAATATTCTCGGGCTGAAAAAGCTCTCCTTCGACGGCAAGGCAACCAAAAATAAGCAGTGGGAAAGGCGGCTTTTAGACCTTTCGCTCAAAAATTCCCTGCTCAATTTCAATCCCGCAAAGAATGTGCTGCACATCATTTCTGCGGATCTGAACGCGACTTACGGCGCGCTTTCGGAAGGGGCTCCCTTTGCCCTTTTGGAAAAGACAGCCGACGTTCGCGCCGTTGTGCCCGAAGACGAGCACTTCGGCGGCGCTTCGCGGCTCGCGATGCTTGCGGAGCTCATCAAGGTGGAGCTGAAAAACAAGCGGCTGCGCGCTTTCTGCGAAAAGGACGAAATGGCGGATATCCTGCGCTATCTCATCAAAAAGGCGAAGACCGCCGAAGAGGAGGCGGGCGCCAACGTTCTGTTCCTCGCGTTCGGCTTTCTGAAATGGTATGAAAACAACTCTTCGGAGGCCAAATACGCACCCCTCGTGCTGGTGCCCGTAAAAATTTCCCGCAGTAAGGGGGGAAAGGGGTATTCCGTTACCGTTTCCGAAGAGGAAACGCAGTTCAACAGCACGCTGCTCGAATTTCTCATTCGCGAATTCAAGATCGACGTGCGCGGGCTGGAAAACATCTCCTCGGGAATCAAGATCTCGGAGATCCTCGCCATGGTCAAGATGGAGATCCTGAACATGAGCCGCTGGGACGTGCTGGAAGAGGTATATCTCGCCAACTTCTCCTTTGCGCGCTTTGCGATGTGGAACGACGTGCGCAAAAATATCGACAAGTTCAGGAAAAACGCGCTCGTGAAATCTCTGCTCAACAACCGCTTGGAGATAACGGGCAACGTGTTCGAGGACAAGGCGGAAGACGACTATGCGCCCGCCGAAATCCTGATGCCGCTCACGGCGGACAGCTCGCAGTTTTCCGCCATCGCGGAGGCTGCCGAGGGCAAGAGCTTCGTGTTGCACGGCCCTCCGGGAACGGGCAAGAGCCAGACCATCACCAACATCATCGCCAACTGCCTGAACAAGGGGAAAAGGGTCCTGTTCGTCGCGGAAAAACAGGCGGCGCTCTCTGTCGTCAAAAAGAGACTGGATTCCGTGGGGCTCGGCGACTTCTGCCTGGAAGTGCATTCCAATAAGCTGGACAAGGCGGAGCTTCTCAAAAAGCTGGATACGACGCTTTCCCTCACCGCGGAAGACGCGGCTTCGGAGTTCGAGGCGAAGGGGGAGCAGATCGCAGAGCTTAGGAACACGCTCAACGAACCCGTAAACGCGCTGCACAGAAAGCGCAGGCTGGGCGTTTCCCTCTATGAGGCGATCCTCATTTACGAAAAGAACAAGAACGCGCCCGACGTTCTGGATATAGAGAGCACCTTTTACGACAGCCTCACGCGCGAAAAGCTGGAAAGGTACGAGCAGATGCTGCTCGACGTTTCCGCCGCCGCGAAGAGCTGCGGCGGGGCGTACCGCTCGCCCTTTGCGAACGTGAACCTGACCGAATACGACGCGGACGTTAGAAACCGCGTGTATTATGCGGCGGAGGTGCTCATCGCGGAGATCCGCCATCTGAAAAGCTATCTGAGCCTGTTCCTCGACTTTTACCGCCAGCGGGTGAGCGCCTTTACCCTCAAAAAGCTCGCCACGCTCGTGCAGCTCATCGACAAGCTGGGCGGGGAGGAGATCAAAAAATATTTCGGTTGCGACGAAAACGAATTCTACGTATTTTTCAACGCGAACCGCCGGCTGGACAGGCTGCTCGGCAATTACTTCAAAAATTTTAAGGCACTCATCGACATAGACGCCGACCCCGCGGTGATCGAACAGGAACTGGACAACTGGGGAGAAAATTATAAGAGCTCCAAGGTGCTTTCCGTACTCGCGAAGAGGCTGCGGCGGGCTTCCGTAAACAAGCTTGCCGAGGCGGACGAGCTCAAATATATCGGCATCGTGGCGCAGATCTACGAGGATCTGCAACTCGTGAAGAGCAACACGGGGCTTGCGGCGAATTTTTCCGACCGCGGCGGAAGGATCAACTTCAAGCGGCGCGACGAATTTATGGAGGCGCTCCGCGAGATGCACGCGCTCTGCGAGGGTGTGTTCATGGATTACAATGCCGACAGCTTCAACAGCGTATGCGTCAAATCGGTCGCGGGAGGCTATGCGATCCCCGTGCTCGACGGGCTCAGGCAGGCGATCTCCGGATTCGAGAACAGCATGAAAAGCTTTGTCTCGATCATATGCGCGGACGCGGAAGAGTACAGCGACGAGGACATTCTGGATTATTTCAACATCAAGGCGGGCGCGCTGATAGACAATATCGACATGCTTCCCGCATGGTGCATGTACAAGAGCATTTCCAAAAAGCTCGGGGAGGAAGGGCTCTCCTTTATCACGGAGTCGCTCGAATCGGGCGCCGTTTCCTCCGACAATATCCTGGGGAGCTTCCGCAAAAACGTTTACCGCAATTTTATCGAAACGAATATCGGCACCGATCCCGTTCTCTCCAAATTTTCGGCGTCTGTATTGGAGGAGAAGATAGAGCAGTTCCGCCTGCTCGACGAGCAGTTTGCCAAGCTTTCCAAAGAGCATATACGCGGAAAGCTGATCGCAGACCTTCCCACGACGTCTACGGAGGGCGCGCTCAGTTTGGAGGTGCTCGCCTTTCAGCGCATCGTAAAGAGCAATATGCGCGGCATGACGCTCAAAGCGTTCTTTGCGGAGATACCCGAGCTCATCAAAAAGCTCGCGCCGTGCATGCTGATGAGCCCCATCACCGTGGCGCAATATCTGCCCGCGGAACCGGATGTTTTCGATCTCGTGGTCTTTGACGAGGCGTCGCAGCTGCCGACCAGCGAGGCGATCGGCTCGCTCGCGAGGGCGAAAAACGCGGTCGTCGTAGGCGACCCCAAACAGTTGCCGCCGACTTCGTTTTTCAGTTCCGGCTATGTGGACGAGGAAAACCTCGACGCGGAGGATCTGGAAAGCATTTTGGACGACTGCCTCGCCCTCAGCATGCCCGAAAAGCATCTCAACTGGCATTACCGCAGCAAGCACGAGAGCCTGATCGCCTTTTCCAACATCATGTATTACGGAAACAAGCTGTGCACCTTCCCTTCGCCCGACGCGCTCGAAAGCAAGGTGCGGCTGGCGCTCGTGGAAGACGGCGTATATGACCGCGGCTTTACAAAGCGGAACAAGGCGGAGGCCGAAGCGCTCGTGGCGGAGGTCGTAAGGCGGTTGAAGGATCCGAAGCTCTCCCGTTCGAGCATCGGCGTCGTAACTTTTTCCACGGCGCAGCAGGATTACATCGAAAGGCGGCTCACCGACGCGCTCGTCAAAAACAAGCTGGAAGACGCCGCGTATGAAAGGGAAGAGCCGCTGTTCGTGAAAAATCTCGAAAACGTGCAGGGCGACGAGCGCGACGTGATCCTGTTCTCCGTCTGCTACGGGCCGGACAGGGCGGGCAGGGTGTCTTTGAATTTCGGCCCGCTCAATCAGATCGGCGGGTGGAGGCGGCTGAACGTCGCCGTGTCGCGCGCGCGAGAAGAGATGGTCGTTTTCTCGTCGATGACGTCGGCGATGATCAATCTCGCCAAAACGAACAGCAAGGGCGTGGCGGGGTTAAAGGCGTTTCTCGAATTTGCGGAAAAGGGCAAAACGACTCTCGCCATCAATTCCGAGGAGATCAAGGCGAGCCGCAGCGGGATCGGCAAATATATTGCGGAGGAGCTCAAAAATTACGGCTACGAGTGCCGTTACGACGTGGGCATTTCCGACTTCAAGATCGACTGCGCCGTGCTCGACCCCAAAAACAGAAAGCGCTTTATCCTCGCCGTCGTATGCGACGGCGCTACGGCGTACCGTTCGAGCGCGAAAGACAGGAACATTTTGCAGATACAGACGCTCAAACTCAACAACTGGAACGTGGTGCGCCTGTTTACCATCAACTTTATCAACAATCCGAAGAGGGAGATCAAGAAGATCAAAGACGTGCTCGACCGCCTTACGGGTGTGGAAAAGGGGAGCCGCGACCACCTTTCAAAATACAGGAAGAACTATCGCTATGCCAAGATCGAACAGGGCAGCAACCTCTCCAATTACGTGACGGGCGGGGAGAACGATCAGGAGATTCTGGCGCGGCTCAAAGCGATCGCGGCGGCGGAGGAGCCGCTCAGCGACAAATTCCTGATGAAGCGGTGCCTCGCCTCGCTCGGCATTCAGAAATACGGCGGCAAGGTGGAGGAACGCATGGAAAATCTTATCAAACTGTGCGACCTCAAAGGAGAAGATCTGTGCGGAAGGCGGTATCTGCGCAAGTCGGACAAATGTCTCGACTGTGATTTTTACCGCGTGGAGCCTGCGGAGCCGGTGAGAAAGTCGGAGGAGGATTTTACTCCGTACGAGATGATCGCGCTCATCAAGGGGCTTTTGGAAAACCGCGTGAGCCTGTACGGCGACGAACTGGTGCCGCTCGTGTGTGCGGAACTCAAAATTGCGAGGCCGAGCGATAAATTGACGGAATTTATAGGTGAATGCGTTTCGCTGGGCGTAGAGAAAAATCTTTTCGTGCGCTCCATCAGCGACCGCATCAGTCTCTGCTGACGGAGTTAACGACGTGCGGCGGGGCGCGGCGGTTTTCGCCGCGCCCCGCCGTTTTGCGCGTATCGAATCGGAAAGAAAATACAAAAAGAGCCGAGAGAATGTACGAATGATGGCGGAAGCGGGAGAGAACGGAAAAAAGAGCCGGCTGTTTACGGGGGAGAGGGTCGTCAACTTCCGCCCCGTATTTTTGCTTGCGCTCGCGGCGGCCTGCGCCGCGTTTTCCGCCCGTTTTTCCGGTTGGTATTCGCTGTTGTCCGCACTGCCGGTTACTGCCGCCGCCGTAGCGGTCGCTTTGCTGAAAAGAAAAGGGGCTTTGCGGAGGGGAAGGCGGTTCGGCATGCGCGGCGCGGCCGTGTTTATCGCCCTGCTCGCGATAGTGTTTTGCGGAACGGCGGCGGGGTTTCAACTCGTGCGCGAAGGGTACGAAGGCGCGCCCGCCTTTGACGGCGAATGTTATATCGCGGGCACTGTGCATGAAGCGAACGCGTATGACTACGGGTATCGGCTCACCCTTAAAGACGTGCAGGTCATGAACGGGGACGGGTATTTTTCCGCAAAATATAAAATGTACGCGTATGTTTCGGGCGGGGAACATGTGCCGGCGGGAACGCGCGTGCGCTTTTTTGCAGAGATCGAAACGATGGATTTTTTCGCGTACGGGGAGGTCAATTCCTATCCCGTGCTCGACGGCGTAAAATACCGCGCGTTTGTCGGGGCGGAGAATGTGGAGTATGCGGGAAAAAGCTTCGATCTGTTCGGGAGCGTGCGCGACGCCCTGCGCGGGGCGCTGCTTTCGGGCATGGAGGAAGAGCAGGCGGGCGTCGCGTATGCGATGCTTACGGGCGACAGCGGGCTCATCGACGAGGGAATGCTCGACAGTTTCCGCTACGGCGGCACCGCGCATGTCTTCGCCGTTTCGGGGCTGCATATCGGCGTCGTTTACGGGCTGCTTTCCGCGCTCATGAAAAAATTGCGCGCAAAGCCGTTTGTCAGACTGCCCGTTATCGCGGCCGTACTCGTCTTTTATGCGGGCGTATGCGGCTTTTCGCCTTCCTCGGTGCGCGCGATGATCATGTGCCTTGCGCTCTCGTTCGCCGGCGCCGTCGGGCTCAAATACGACGCGCTCAATTCCGTATCCCTCGCGGCGCTGTGCGTTCTGCTCGTCAATCCCGTATATTTTTATCAGGTCGGGTTCCGCCTTTCCGTCGCGGCGGCGGGAGGCATCATCGTGCTTGGCGGGAGCCTTTCCAGGCTTTTGGCTCGGGTGCCGCATATGCCCGGAAAAATCGCCTCTGCCGTCGGCGTGAGCGTTTCCGCGCAGGCGGCGACCTTTCCGATCCTTCTCGATTCGTTCGGCTATGTTTCCGCGCTCGGCATGCTCCTGAACCTCGTGTTCGTGCCCCTCGCGAGCTTTGTGTACTCCGGCTTGTTTGTATGTGCGGCGGCCTCCTGCATATTTCCCTTTGCCGCCCGCGCGCTCCTTTGGCTGCCGCAAGTCTTGCTCGTGCTTACAGAGCTGCCCGTGCTCGCGTTTGACTGGAAAGCGCTGCTTATCGGCGGGTTTTCCTTCGGCGGCTGGGCGCTGGTGTGGTTCGGGCTGTGCTTTCTCCTTTCTGACAAGATCAACCTGCGCCCGATCCCGAAGGGCGTTGCCGCGGCGCTGCTTTGCGCGGCGCTTACGGCGGGCATGGTGTTTGCGAACGCGCCGCTTCCGGGCGCATGCGTCGAGATCTATGCGCGCTACGGCACGAATTTCGTGCGGATAGAATGCGGAGGGGAGAATTATCTCGTGCTGACGGGCGTGCCCGACCCGACGGAGGCGGAGCGGTATTTTCTGCGCGAAGGGATCGAAGGGGTGGACGGCGTGTTCCTCGCCTGCGACGCGCAGAGCGCGGACGGCGCGCTCGCCGCGCTTTTGCAGAGCGCGGGTGTGGAGCGGGCTTACATCGACGCCGCTTCCGGTTATGAATACGGGTTTTCGGAGACGGACGTTTTCAAAGAGGGGGGCGCGTTTGCCGCGGGCGGCGTTTTGGCGGAGTTCGTGGGCGGTGAGGCCGTTCTCTTGTACATCGGCGGCGCCCGCGTGCTCGTGGCGGGAGAAGGGACGGCAACGGACGGATTTTGCAAGGCGGATATACTGATCGCGGAAAATTATTCTCCCGGGCTGTACGCGATGTGCCTGCCGTCGTTGGAGATCTATTTTGAAAAGACGCCCGCAAAGCTCGATATATACGATACGGGCGGCTTGCAAATTTCCGTCAAAGATGATATAATTTCCTGCAAAGGAAGGAACGTGGATCATGAAGTTCGTATTGTTTAAAAAGAGCCTCGAAGAAGGGGCGGCGCCCATCTACCTGTTTGAGGGGGAGGAGGAATATTTCAAGGTGCGCGGGGAGGAGATGCTGCGCGAAAAATTCGTTGCGGAGCCCTCTTTGGACAGCGCGGCATACGAGGGCGCGGACATGAAGGGGGCCGCGATGACGGCGCTCGTTGCCGCGGCGCAGAGCTTTCCGTTCATGAGCCCAAAGCGGCTCGTGAAAGTGACGGACTTTTATCCGACGGAAAAGGAATATGCGGCGTACCTGAAAAGCTATTTCGAGGATCCGCAGCCGAGCACCGTTCTGCTCATCGTGAATTCCGCTCCCGCGAAGGGAAAGGGGTTCGACCTCAAAAAAGCGCCGAACGTTACCTTCGTGGACTGCGGCAGGGCGGACGAGGAGACTGTGATGCGCTGGATCTATACGCGCTTCAAGCGCGAGCAGATCTATGCGGATACCGAGGTGTGCGAGCGGGTGATGCGCTATTGCCTGGCGGATATGTCTCGCGTGGCGGGAGAGACAGAAAAACTGATCGCCTTCGCGGGGAGGGGCGGAAAGCTGACTCCCGAAGACGTGGACGAGATCGTTTACCGCGACACCGACTATAAAATTTACGAAATGACGGGCGCCATATCCGTCGGGAATTATACGAAGTATGCTTCGGTCATGGCGGAGCTGAAAGCGAAGGGGGCGGACGAGATGAATCTGCTCAACGGGCTGTGCTCCTATTTCAGAACGCTGTTCGAGATCGCCGCGCTGAAAAAGAGCGACGCGGACACCGCAGCCATGCTCGGCATGAAGGAATACGCCGTAAAGATGAGCCGAAGGCAGGCTTCCGCCTTTACGCCGATCCGCCTGAAAAAATGCTATGCATTCCTGAACGACGCGATCAACGGCGTCAAACGCGGCGTTCTGACGCCCGAGGGGGCGCTTTTGCGGGCAAATGCGGATATATTTTTCGATCTCAAACCAAATAACCGCACATAAAGGCGCCGATTTGCTTTATTTTTTTCCGCTTTTAAGGTAAAATAGATTTATATATAAATTGCGGGGTCGGGAACATGAAGGAGTTTTTCTCAAATGTCGCCAAGGCTTGCTCCAATGCGTTCGGGAGCTTTGATTTTATCGACGCGTTGGAGATCATATTGTTCGTCATCGTCTTTTACTATGTTTTCAAGATCTTGAAGAACAGCAACGCAAAGGGCGTGATCGCGGTATTCATTCTGTTCACGCTCGTGACGGGCATCGTGTTTATCGGCAATGAAAGTTTGCCGGGGTATGCGTTCCTTATTTTCCCGATCGTGTTTGCAGCGATGGTGATGATCATCTTCAACGTCGAAGTCAAGCGGGATATTCTCAATATCGGCTCTCCTAAGTTCCTCACGAAGGAGCCCGACAAGCAGGCGCACGTTACGAAAGAAGAGGTCGAGCGCTACATCGCGGACATTATCCGCGCGTTGCAGAACATGTCTAAGGACAATATCGGCGCGCTCATCATTTTGGCGAACGACAATATCCCCCGCCAGGTTTTGGAGAGCGGCGTCATGATGGACGCGCGCATTTCCGCGCAGCTGATCGAGGGGATATTCTTCCCCAAGGCGCCCCTGCACGACGGCGCGATGGTCATCAACAATTACAAGATACAGGCGGCGGGGTGCTTTTTGCCCCTCACGCAGAACGTGAACATACCCAAGGAGCTCGGCACCCGTCACCGCGCGGGCATCGGGATCACGGAAACTTCCGACGTGATCGCGCTCATCGTTTCGGAGGAGACGGGCATTATCACCATCGCGCAGCGCGGAAAGATCTCGCGCTATGCGGATTATGATCTTTTGAGAAAGACGCTCGGCGATTATTACTGGAAAGACCTCGGCGGAGAAGGGAGGAAAAGGTAATGAGAGAAAAAGGCTTTTGGAGAAAGGTTGCGGGCATATTTATCGACAACGTGCCCATTAAATTGCTTGCGATCGCGCTGGCGGTCGTGGTGTTTATCGTAGCGAATTGCTGACCTTTCAAAAATTACGGAGTTTACGAATGAAAAAAAGCGGCTGTGTTTATGTGCCCGAGATCCTGCTTCCGAGAGAAGGCACGGATATGGGGAAGTGGGCGGTCATCGCGTGCGATCAGCACACTTCCGACAGGGCTTACTGGGACGAGCTCGAAAATTATGTGAAAGACGCGCCTTCCACCCTTCGGCTCACGCTGCCCGAAATTTATCTTTCGGGCGATTGCTCCGCGCGCATACGCGCCATTGCGGATACGATGAAGCGGTACAGGGAAGAGGGCGTGTTCAGAAAGCTGGAAAGGGGCTTTGTGCTCGCAGAACGCAAGACCCCGTATTCGCCCGTGCGCTTCGGTATCGTGCTGGCTGTGGATCTCGACGCATACTCCTATGACGTGAACGCGAAAGCCGCGATCAAGGCGACGGAGGCGACCATCGTGGAGCGCATTCCGCCCCGTCTGAAAATACGCGAAGGGGCGGACGTCGAATTTCCGCACGTGATGCTGCTGTATAACGACAGGGAAGACAGCGTTCTCAAAGATCTGAAAGGGGCGCTTTCTTCCTTGGAAAAATTGTATGATTTTGAGCTCAATATGGGCGGCGGGCATATCCGCGGGTACTTCGTGCCCCGTGCGGAGGAGATCGCGGCGCGATTCGAGGCGCTTGCCGACGAAGACGGGCTCGTGTTTATGGTGGGCGACGGAAATCACTCTCTCGCCACGGCAAAGGCCGCATGGGAGAAGATCAAGGCGGGGCTCACCGAGGAGGAACGGCAAAGCCACCCCGCGCGCTATGCGCTCGCGGAGGCAGTCAACCTCTACGACGACGGGATACGATTCGAGGCGATCCACCGCATCGTAACGGGCGTGGACGCGAAAAAATTTGCCGCGGGATTCCCTGTGGCGGCGGAGGGCGACGCGTTCCTTGCCGTGCAAGGGGAAAAGGCGCGCAATCCGCTCGGGAAGGACGCCGCCGCAGCCGTCAAGCTTGCGGACGGGTATATTTCCGATTATATCGCCGAAAACGGCGGCGAGGTCGATTACATACACGGCGAAGAGGAGATACTGCGGCTTACGCGGGAGCGCGCGGACAGCGTGGGGATCTTGCTGCCGAAGATGGACAAGGCCGATCTGTTCGGAACGGTGAAAAGGCACGGGTGTCTGCCCAGAAAGACCTTTTCGATGGGGGAAAGCGCTGAGAAGAGATATTACATCGAAGGGAAGGAGATCGTAAAAAAATGAGCATGACGGTTTGCAAGTTCGGCGGTACATCTCTGGCGGACGGCAATAATATAAGGCGGGCGGCGGATATCGTGCTCGCGGATCCCGCGAGGAGGTTTGCGGTGGTTTCCGCGCCCGGCAAGCGCTTTTCCGAGGACGTAAAGGTCACAGATCTTTTATACGCGTGCGACAAAGAGTGCGCGGCGACGGGCGGCTGCGGCGAAGCGTTCGCGCGGATACGCAGGCGCTTTTTGTCCATTGTGGACGAGCTGGGGCTGCACTTTGATATCGGCCCCATACTCGACAAGACGCAGGAGGAGATCGAGCGCAACAGGAACGCGGATTTTACAGCTTCGCGCGGCGAATATCTGAACGCGCGCATCATGGCTGCCCTGCTCGGCTGGGAGTTCGTGGACGCGAAGGACATCATATTTTTCAACGAGAAGGGCGCGTTCGACGAAAAGAAGTCGTACCCGCTCATTGAGGAGCGGCTTTTCAAGGCGAAGCGCGCCGTCGTACCCGGATTTTACGGAACGGGCGCCGACGGGCGCATTAAGACCTTTTCGCGCGGCGGGAGCGATATAAGCGGCTCGATCGTGGCGCGCGCGGTCAACGCCGATCTGTACGAAAACTGGACGGACGTGAGCGGGTTTCTCGCGTGCGACCCGCGCATCGTGAAGAGCCCGGAAAAAATAGAGGTCATCTCCTTCAAAGAGCTGCGCGAGCTTTCCTACATGGGGGCAAACGTCCTGCATGCGGAAGCCATCTTCCCGGTGAGGAAAGGGGATATCCCCATCAAGATCAAAAATACCTTCCGCCCCGAGGACGCGGGCACGCTGATTTTGCCCTCCAAAAAGTACACGCCGCACGGCAACATCGTAACGGGCATTGCGGGCAAGAAGGATTTTACCGTCATCTTTCTCGAAAAGTCTCTGATGAATTCGGAGATCGGTTTTGCGCGCAGGGCGCTTTCCGTACTGGAAAAAGAAAAGATCAACTTCGAGCATATGCCTTCGGGGATAGATACCCTTTCCCTCGTCATCGAGAGCAGGTATTTGCAGGACGGCGTGCTCGACAGGCTTATCGAGGAGATGAAGGAGGCGCTTGCGCCCGATTATATCCGCGTTTCCGAGAATATCGCGCTCGTCGCGACGGTCGGACACGGCATGGCACAGAATATCGGTACGTCTGCCAGGCTCTTCAACGCTCTTTCCGAGGCGGGCATCAACGTGCGCATGATAGACCAGGGATCGAGCGAGCTCAATATCATTGTCGGGATCGACAACGCCGACTACGAAAAGGGCGTCCGCGCGATCTATCACGAATTTTTTGAGAAAAACTAAACGCGCTTTCCGCTGAGGGGAAAAAGTCAGGTGCATCGTGCATAGTCTGTTTTTGAAAAAATCGCTCTATGTGGGCAGTTATGTTTTGACGGCGCTGCTCATAGAGTTCATAACGTTCAACGCGATGGGGATCGGCGTCTTTCCCACCTATTTCTGGCTGGACATCGCCATTTTGTTTTTCGTTGCGGCGATCATTTTCATCGTGCCGAGCTTTCGGGCGCAGACCGTGCTGATCATGATCATGCTCGTCGTGCAGGTGCTCGTGTCAATCGTCAACCATTCCCTGTACGGCATGAGCAACATGGTGTTCAGCCTGAGCATGCTCAATCTCCTCAACGAGGTGGGCGGCGTTTTTACCAATGAATTTCTCGACTATCTCTTTATCGTGGGGCTGATCTTCGTCTTTATCGCGGAGTGCTTTGTGCTTGCAAAACTGAAAAAGTTGAAAGCAAAGCAGAGTTTCCGCTTGCAGACGATCGTGATGCTCGTGCTCATCTTTTGCCTCACGTCGGGCGTGTCTTCCAATCTCTATTATATCGCGCTCGATTCGTTTGCGACCGTTTCCCCCAGCGACGAGCTGTACATTTACAAAGACGATTCTTACCTTTACGACACGCAGTTCATCTCCGCCAAAGCGTATAAAAAATTCGGCACCTTCGGCTTTTATTACAAGAACATTGCAAACTTCGTAAAAGTCGATCCCTCGATGACGGAGGAGGAGAAGGAAGCGGACTTGCAGGAAAATCTTTCCACGCTCGACGAATATTTTGCGGACGGGGAGTGGAGCTCGTCTCTGACGCCGTTGGAAGGGTATGAAGAGAATGTAATGACGGGAAAATTCGAGGGGCAGAACGTCGTGCTCATCGTGATAGAGTCGGGCGAATGGTACGCGATCAACCGCGAATACACGCCCACTCTTTACGCGCTCGCGTCGCAGGGCATCGCGATGACCAATTATTATGCGCGCGATAAGACGAATCACTCGGAGGCGATGTCGATCCTGGGAAGCTATCCTTCTCAGGCGGACAATTCGATCGCCCCGACGCTGACCGATCCGGACGGGCTTTTGAGCAACGATTTTGCCTTTTCCCTGCCCAATATTTTACAGGAAAGCGGGTATACGACCAACTATTTCCATGCGAATACCGGTTCGTATTATGCGCGTGAAGATACGTTTGCCGAGCCGTACGGGTTCGACAACGCGCATTTCCTCGATACGATGAACAGGCTTTCCGGCTATTATTCAAAGAACGGCTTTTACGATCTTGACCGCGACAGCGAAGTGATCTCGCAGTACCTCTCCGAATTTGAGATGCAGAGCACCGAAGACGAAGCGTTCTTTACGATGATGATGACGATCACGAGCCACGGGCATTACAACGATCTGATCGAGCACGGGGATTATACCGCGGATCTTTCCGACGAGCAGAAGGCAAAGCGCTCCTCCGATTATACTACGAAGGGATTGGAGCCGTACTACGAACGGATAAACGGATTCCCGTCGACTTATATAGACGACAAATTTGCGATACAGGCGGACGATTCGGACAGCGACGTTTACCTGCGGTACAAGCGCTTTCAGGCGGGCATCATGGATCTTGACGTGGGCGTGAACAGGCTGATCTCCGATCTGCAATCGAAGGGGGAACTGGACAATACGACGTTCGTTTTTTATGCCGATCATAACGCCTATTATACGCAACAGAGTTACTTCATAAAGGATATTCCCACGAACGAATACTGGAACACGGCGCATTACAATATCCCGTTCTTCATATGGTCGGGAAACTGCATGAACCTTTCCGTAGACGGCTCGCTGTACAGCGGCATGACGTATACGAATACGGATACGGACGTTGCTTCCGCGTACACGGGTGCATACTATTACGACATTTCGCATACGGCGTCAGAAAATATCGGCGGCGTAAAGATCGAAAAATACTGCAATTCCTTTGACGTTCTGCCAACGATATTAGACCTTTTGGGGTACGATTACAATTTGAATTTGTATCACGGCGTGAGCGTTTTCAAAGAGGAAACCTCTGTATTTATCAGCCGGGAAGCGGGCATGTTCAACGATTATATCTATTCCGACGGAGACAGAGTGTTCGTAAAGGCTGCGGAAGGAGGCTCGGCGTCGACGGACGGGGAGATCGTATTCTCCGACGGCAGCGTTTTCGTGGAGATCGACGGACAGAGCGTGCAATTCGACGCGGACGATGTGGAAAACTTTATTTACCTTTCCGACAGCGGCGATTGGATCATCTTCGATCTGGACGCGATCTTCCGCGACGCCGAACAAAACAGCGAGCCGCAGGAATATCTTTCCGACGGGGTAAATGCATTTTTGAAAAAGACGAGCGCCTATTATGATAAGCAGGATTACATCGAGATCATGTACCGATACAATTACTTTGCCTATCGCGATATAGGCGGACTGATCAAAAAGTCTGCATGACGGCGGAACGGGTGTGGAACCCTGCGGACGTTTTTGAAAACAGAATAAAAAAGAAAGTCCCCGAAAAAGCTCGGGGACTTTTTTTACGAAAAAACTGTGCGACCTCCTTTGAAACAGCGCGCCGAAGCGTTAAAACCGCAGGTAACTCCTGCAAAGCTACCTCATGGCACACGGACAAATCCGCTTAGTGCTGCTATATCCCTATCCTGACACGGTTCACGGCAGCCCGTTGCATGAGACCTTGCGATCAACGTTCCTTACGGAGCGCAGACCTTCCACGCGCTGATCCGGGGGAGGCGTTCGGTTCCGCTATAGCGGATTGCGGATACAGGGCACCGCTGACTCCCCACCTAGCACAGCTATTTAATTGTACATGAAAACGCGAAAATTTGCAACTGATTTCGCATAAAATCCGTTCATTAAAAAATAAAGAAAATTACGGGGAAAAAAGGAGAAAATTCCGGCATAAACAATTGACAAAAATAATTTTTGCATTACAATTATATGCGAATTATTTTGTCTTGCGGAGGCGGCAAGGTATGGGCGTTTTTTCTTACGGGATGCGCTATTGGAAAAAGCATGTTCCGTGCGCGGTGTTTTGCCAGATCTTGGGGTTTATTGCGATCGCGCTCGATCTTTTACTGCCGCTTTTGAGCGCGCTGTTCGTCGATTATGTACTCACGGACAGCGGGGTGGAGAACGGCGACGGCGGCATTTTTTCCTTTTTGGTGAACGGAAGATTCGGCGCGCCGCAAACGTGGCGGCTGTTCTTTTCGATCACCGCTTTTTTTGCTGCGTTCGTTTTGCTGCGCGAGATCGTCATCTATACCCGCAACGTGCTGTTTCAGTATAACGGCCTGCTCTTTGAAAACGAGATGCGCGACCTTACATATAAAAAGCTCGTGGAACTCGACAGCGGCACCGTGGCGACGTACAACACGGGCGAGCTGCTCACGACGCTCAATTCCGACATCATCACTTTTAAGGAGATGCTTAGCCGCATCCTGCAAAACCTCGGAGACAGCTTTTTCGTGCTCGCGCTCTCCTCAGTCATATTGGCGTTCAACAGCGCGTGGCTGCTGCTGATCCCCGTCATTATAGCGCCCGTTCTCATCACCGTGCTCGTCAAATATACGAAGGCGGCGCGCCGCGTTTCCATGAATATCCGCAGGAACAACGCGCGGCTGAATCTGACCGTGCAGGAGAATATCAACGCGGTGCGGCTGGTGCGTTCGTTCGCCAACGAAGACGTGGAGGAGAGCAAATTCGACGCCGTAAACGCAGACCTGCGTGCGGCTTACTTCGAGCAGGCGGACGTCTCTTCAAAATATAACCTTGCGTTCAACGTGATCCGTCAGCTTGCGTATATTGCGACAATCGCCATCGGCGCGCTGCTCGTTTTGCGCGGCGTGTTCCTCGTCGGCATCATGACGGCCTGCATCACCTATGTTTTGAAGATCATGGATCATCTTACGCAGGTGAGCAACAATATGTATCAGCTGCAATACGGGCTCGTTTCGGGCGGGCGCATCATGGAGTTCCTCGAAAAGAAGACGCGCATACCCGAACCCGCCGTACCGCAGAAGATGAGCCGCCGCCCCGAGATCGAAATGCGCGGCGTTTCCATCACGGCGGAAGGGAAGCCGCTTCTGAAAAACGTGAGCATGAAGATACCCTTCGGCAAAAAGATTGGCTTTATGGGCGGCACGGGCAGCGGCAAGAGCGTGCTTCTGAAATCGCTCGTGCGCATCTACGACGTGACGGAAGGGGAGATCCTGATCGACGGCAAGGACGTGCGCGATTACGATCTCGACGATTTGCGCGACGTTTTTGCCTATGTGTTTCAGGACGTTTTTCTGTTTTCCAACACCATAGACGCAAACATCGCTTTCTACGCGCCCGACGTTGCCAAAGAAGAGGTGATGCGGGTGGCGGAGCTCGCACAGGCGGGCAGGTTTATCCGCTCTCTGCCGCAAGGGTATGAGACCATCGTCGGAGAAAAGGGGCTCGGGCTTTCCGGCGGGCAGAAGCAGCGCATATCCATCGCGCGGGCACTCCTCAAAAACGCGCCCGTTCTCGTTCTGGACGACGCTTCCAGCGCGCTCGACGTGATCACGGAAAGGAAACTCATGCGCAGCATCAAGGAGAATTATCCGGAGCGCACGATCCTCATTGCGGCGCACCGCGTTTCCAGCCTTGCAGACTGCGACGAGATCTTTTACATGCAGGACGGCGAGATCGTCGAGCGGGGCACGTTCGATGAACTCATCGCGCTCGGCGGCAGGTTTGCGGAAATTTACCGCATGCAGGCGGAGGAGGGCGTTGTGGACGACTTGCAGGCGCTCAGCGAAGCGGGGGAGGCATCGGCATGACCCAGCGCAATACATACTTTCAGGACGAAGTCGTAAAAGAAGAGAAGATAGACGTAAAAAACCTGCGGCGGCTGCTGCGGTACGTCGTTCCGCACAAAAAGCTCTTTTTCACCGTGCTCACGCTCATGTTGGTGGCGGTCGTCGCTTCTCTCATACCGCCGCTGCTGCTGAAAAGCATCGTAAACGAGGTGATCCCGAATCGGGATTATGCGCGGCTCGCCGTCATGCTCGGCGGATTCGTGCTCTGCGGCTTTGCGGAGATACTCATTACCTATTTTCAGCAAAAGCACATGGGCAGAATGGGGCACGGTATTATTGCCGAACTGCGCCGCGACATATTTTATAAATTGCAGACGCTGCCCTTCGATTATTTTGACAACCGCCCCGCGGGGAAGATCGCGGTGCGCGTGACCGATTATATCGGAGAGCTTGCAGACTTCTTTACGAACTATCTGATGAATTTTATCCTCAATATCGTAAAGATCGTGGTCGTCACGGTGTTCATGCTCGTGCAGAGCTGGATGCTGACGCTCGTCGTATATTCGGCGGTCATTCCGCTCACGGTGGGCGTGTTTCTGATAAGAAAGTCTATCCGAAAGCTTTTCCGCCACCACAGGGCGAAGGTCTCCAACCGCTCGGCGTTTATCGTCGAGTCCATCATGGGCGAAAAGATCATACAGAATTACAACCGGACAAAATACAACGAGCAGATCTATCACGACCTGCAAAAAGACAGCGCGGATACGTGGCTGAAAATCGTGCGCAGGAACGAGCTGAATACGCCGGTGGTGGAAACGTTTTGGAACTACGGCACGGTGATGCTGTACGCCGTCGCGTTTCTGGCGATCCCGCTCGGCTACTTTGCGGAAGGGCCCGGCACCGTCATCGCGTTTTTAAGCTATATGACCCTCTTTTCCGCGCCGCTCACGCAGCTTTCCGCGATCATACAGAACCTTGCGCAGGTTTCGGCGAACCTCGAACGCGTTTTCGAAACGATCGATACGCCCGCCGTCATTGCGGACAAGGAAACGAGCGTAGAACTCAAAGGCGTAAAGGGAAAGATCGATTATAACGACGTTACCTTTTCCTACGACGAGGGCGTCAACATTTTGGAGCACTTCGATCTGCACGTGATGCCCGGGGAGCGCATAGCGCTCGTCGGCCCGACCGGTGCGGGAAAGACGACCGTCATCAACCTTCTGACGCGGTTTTACGACGTAAATGCGGGGAGCGTTACCATAGACGGGATCGACGTGCGCGACGTTAAGCTCAGATCCCTCCGCAAGGAGGTGGGCGTTCTGATGCAGGATCCGTTCATCTTCAAGGGAACGGTGATGGAGAATATCCGCTACGGAAGACCCGGCGCGACGGACGAGGAGTGCATCGCCGCGGCAAAGGCGATCTTTGCGGATCAATGCATAGAAAGGCTCCCCAACGGGTACAACGAGGAGCTTGCGGAGCGGGGAGAGGGGCTCTCCGCAGGAGAAAAGCAGCTCATAAGCTTTGCGCGCATCATCGTAAAAAATCCCGCCGTCGTCATTTTGGACGAGGCGACAAGTTCCATTTCCTCAGACATGGAAAAGCTCATTCAGTCTGCGTTGGAGGTGTTGTTGAAGGGCAGAACGTCGTTCATCGTGGCGCACAGGCTCTCTACCATACGAAGCGCGGACAGGATATTGTTCATTGCGAACAAAGGCATCGCCGAAGAGGGCTCGCACGAGCAGCTGATGGAAAAGAAGGGGCTCTATTATGAGCTGAATAAAAATCTGAATAAGGAATAAAACAAAAAAGGAGGAGAGGAAACATGCCGCATATCAGCGTAAAAATGTTGGAAGGACGGAGCGAGGAACAGAAAAAAAGACTCGCCGCGGCGCTCGTAAAGACGCTTACGGAGGAGCTCGGCTGTTCCGCGCATTATGTTACCTGCACGGTAGAGGATTTCGACGCGCAGGCTTGGCAGGGCGTTTTCAAGGCAGATATTGAAGGGAAAAAAGACAAGCTTTACAAGAAGGCGGAATACGACCCGAAGAGCTTGCTTTAAAATAAGAGAGGTAATTTATGGCGGAAAATTGTACGCACGACTGCGGCAGCTGTTCCAAAGATTGCGCCGAGCGAGATTTCAGGAAAGCGCCGCACGAGCTTTCAAAGATCAAAAAGGTGATCGGCATCGTAAGCGGCAAGGGCGGCGTGGGAAAATCGCTCACCACTGCGCTTTTGGCGGTCACGGCACAGAGGAACGGGCTGAAAAGCGCGATCATGGACGCGGACATTACGGGGCCTTCCGTTCCCAAAATGTTCGGCATACATGAAAAGGCTTCCGGAACGGAGCTCGGCATTCTGCCCGTGATGAGCAAAACGGGGATCGAAGTGATGTCTATGAACGTTTTGCTGGAAGAGGATACCGATCCCGTCATCTGGCGCGGGCCCGTGATCGCGGGTACGGTGCTGCAATTCTGGACGGACGTTATCTGGAACGACGTGGATTTTATGTTCGTGGATATGCCTCCCGGAACGGGCGACGTGCCGCTGAGCATTTATCAGTCTGTACCGCTCGACGGCATCGTGATCGTGACCAGCCCGCAGGAGCTCGTTTCCATGATCGTGAAAAAGGCCGCGAACATGGCGGAGAAGATGAACGTGCCCATTCTCGGCATGGTGGAAAACATGAGCTATGTAAAGTGCCCCGACTGCGGCAAGGTGATCGAGGTGTTCGGCAAGAGCAAGATCGCTGAGGTGGCAAAAGAGTACGGCGTGGAAAATGTGGCGAAAATACCCTTCGACGCGTCGCTCGCTTCCTGCTGCGACAGGGGGCTCATCGAGTTGTTTGAAGGGGATTATCTGAACGAATTTTTTGAAAAGCTGGAAAAGAGCGTTTCGTAAAGCAAACGGGCGGCGCAATGCATGCGCCGCCCGCTTTATAAAAAGCGCGCCACAGAACCCGGGCGGCGCACTTTTTGCGGATATGAAAAGCTCCTCCGCCGGATTGCGGAGGAGCTTTTAATTGTCAGGCGTTATATTATACTTCCTCGTCGCCCTTGTCTACAACGACGACGGCGGTTTCCGCAAAGCGTTTGACGGAATCGATCGCGTTTTCGCAACGGGTCTTGGTCTTATAGGTCTCGCCCGTGCAGAGGATCTGCTTGGAACCGCTCATGAGCTTGAAGAAGTACTGGCGGTTTTTGCTCGTCGCGATGGTAAAGTTATCCTTTGCGATATTCGCCTTATGCGTTTTGATCCCGTTCCTTGCGCCCGCTACGGAGGTATAATCTATACTGCTCAGCAGCTTTTCGCCGTTGGAGGCGAGAAGATCGAAGTTGTATGCGCCTGTTTCCTCGTTTTTGCGGATCACCCATTTGCCCGCATAGCGCTTGTCTTCCTCGTCCGCCTCTGCCGCAACTGCGGTTTCGCTTTCAGCCTTTTTCGCCGCGGCGGGCTTTGCCTGTTTCGCTTTTGCTTCGGGTTTAGCCTCAAGTTCGGGTTCCGGCTCAGGTTCGGGCTCCGGCTCGGGTTCGGGCTCTGACTCAGGCTCGGGCTCAGACTCGGGTTCGGGCTCGGGTGCGGGTTCCGGTTCGGGCTCGGGTTCGGGTGCGGGTGCGGGTGCGGGTTCCGGTTCGGGCTCGGGTTCCGGCTCGGGCTCGGGTTCGGGCTCGGGTTCCGGCTCGGCTGCGGGCTGTCCGTCGGCCGCGGGCACCTCTGCGGGAGAGGGCGTTTCCGCCGCCGTCTGTGCGGGAACAGGCGTCTGCTCCTCCGTTTGCGTGAGGGCCTCCGCCTTCTTTTTCTTGGATTTTTTTGCCGCATGTACGATCGCAACGATGATCAGAACGATCAGGATCACGACGATCGCGGCGATCGCGATGCATAAGATCTTGTTCTGAGTACTCGCATTGAAATAATCAATGATCTTTTGAATAAACTCCATTGTAAAACACCTCGCTGTTTCTGATTATATGTTAATATAAAAGCGAAAAATTGTCAAGCGGTTGAGAATTTTTCTCGCTTATTTTGCGTAAATTTTCGTTTGAAATTGACAGAAAACGAAAAATATTATACAATATCGGTATGGATAAGGCAGACAAAAATTATACGGCGGCGATCGTCGGGGGAGGGCCCGCGGGCATGATGGCGGCGCTCTTCCTTGCGGACGCAAAAATCAAAAACGTTTTGCTTTTTGAGCGCAACGAACGGTTGGGCAAAAAGCTTTCCGCCACGGGAAACGGGCAGGGAAACATCAGCAATGAAAACATGGGCGCGCACCGTTATTTTTCTTCGGATACGGAAAAGGTCGCGCAGGTGCTTAGCGCTTTCGGAAGGGAAGATCTCGTGCGCTTTTTGACCTCGTTGGGCGGCTTTTTCGTTTCGGACGGGGAAGGGCGGATCTATCCGTCTTCCCGCCAGGCCGCGTCGGTAACGGACATACTGCGGTTCGCGCTCGCAGAACGCGGCGTTGCCGTGAAGACGGGAGAATTCGTAAAAAAGCTCGTGCGTAAGGGGCATCTTTTTTGCTTGGAAACGGATAAGGGTTCGTACGCGGCGCGCTATGCGCTCATTGCCGCGGGCGGGAAAGCATCTCCGCATTTCGGTGCCGACGGGAACGGATATGCGCTCGCGCAGGGTTTCGGCCACAGCGTTACGGCGCTTTCTCCCGCACTCGTTCAGCTGAAAACGGAGAGGGAAAGCATCAAGGGGCTCAAAGGGATACGCATGGATTGCGGCGTACGGCTTCTGTGCAGAGGGGAAGAGATGTACGCCTGCCGCGGAGACGTGATCTTTACCGATTACGGCGTGAGCGGGAACGCGGTGTTCAAAATATCTTCCTATGCATCGGAAGGGGACGTTCTTTCGCTCGATCTGCTGCCTGAATGCGGCGAGGCGGCGCTTGCCCGGCTGCTGAAAGATAAGGCGGAGCGGTGGTCGCATCTCGCCGCGGACGAGCTTCTTCGCTGCATCGTGAACAGCGCGGCGGCGCGTTCGCTCATGCGTTCTCTCGGCGTTCGCGCAGACGAAAAGTGCGGCGCGCTTTCCGGGCGGGCCGGCGAGATCGCGGCGCGAGTCAAGAATTTTTGCCTGCGCGTGACCGGGAGCATGGGATTTGAAAACGCGCAGGTCACGAGAGGGGGCGTTCCGCTTTCGGAGACGGACGAGTACCTGATGAGCAAGCGGGAAAAGGGATTGTTTTTTGCGGGAGAAATACTCGACGTAGACGGCGAATGCGGAGGTTACAATCTGCAATGGGCGTTTTCGAGCGGCGTGCGGTGTGCGCGCAGGATCGCGGAGCTTTGGAATGAGGATCGATAATATAAAATTGAAGATCGGCGAAAGCGAGGAAAAGCTGAAAAAGATCGCCGAAGAAAAGCTGAGAGGACGCTGCGGTTATCTGAGGATCTTGCGCAAATCTTTGGACGCGCGGAATAAGGCGGACATTCGCTGGGTGTATTCGATAGAAGCGGAAAAAAGCGCGCCGCCGGCGAAGGCGGAGGCGCTTGCAAAAACAAAGCGCACGGATAAAAAGATCGTCGTCGTGGGGAGCGGCCCGGCAGGGCTGTTTTGCGCGGTCAGGCTGATCGACAGGGGCTTTTGCCCTACGGTTTTGGAGCGCGGCGGAAACGTGGACGAGCGCGCGGCGCAGAACGAAAAGTTTTTTCGCGAGCGCCTGCTCGACGAGGATACGAACGTGCAGTTCGGCGAGGGCGGCGCCGGCACCTTTTCAGACGGTAAACTGAACACGCAGACGCACACTCCCTTAAACAGGGAAGTGCTGGAAACGTTCGTGCGGTTCGGCGCGCCGCAGGAGATCTTGTATCTCGCCAAACCGCATATCGGAAGCGACAATCTGCGCGGCGTCGTGAAAAAGATGCGCGCGCATATCGAGGCGCACGGGGGAAGAGTGCTCTTTCATACGCGTTTCGATGGATTGCGCATGAAGGACGGGAAAGCGTTTTCCGCGCTCGCCCGCCATACGGAGACGGGCGAAGAGGAGGAATTTGCGTGCGACGCGCTCGTTCTGGCGATCGGGCACAGCAGCAGAGATACGTTCGCGCGGCTTTCCGCGTGCGGGTTCGCCATGGAACAGAGGGATTTTGCGATCGGGGCGAGGATCGAGCATTTGCAGGAAAAAATAGGTATAGCGCAGTACTCTGCGTGGCATAATTTGCTCCCTCCCGCAGATTATAAGCTTGCCAGCCATGCGGGTGCGCGCAGCGCGTTCACTTTTTGCATGTGCCCGGGCGGGTATGTGATGCCGTCTTCGAGCGAGGCGGGCGGCGTCGTTACAAACGGCATGAGCAATTGTGCGCGCGACGGCGTAAACGCGAACAGCGCGCTCCTCGTGCAGATCGTAAGAGCGGATTTTGATAGGGGAAACGTTCTGGACGGAGCGGAGTTTCAAAGGAGGATCGAGCGCGCCGCCTTTGCGATGGCGGGCGGAAACTATGCCGCTCCCGTGCAAAGAGTGGAAGACTTTTTTGAGGGGCGCGCCTCCGCGCGCTTCGGAGAGGTGCTGCCCAGCTACGCGGCGGGTACGGCGATGTGCGATCTGAACGCGCTGTTTTCCGAAACGATCGCGCAGTCGATGAAGGCGGCGCTCAGGGATATGGGTAAAAGGCTCAAAGGGTTCGATCACCCCGACGCGCTGCTGACGGCGCCGGAAACGCGCTTTTCTTCTCCCGTGCGCGTCGTGCGCGGCGAAACGTTGGAGAGCGTTACGCACGGAGGGGTGTATCCGTGCGGGGAAGGGTGCGGATATGCGGGCGGCATCATGAGTTCCGCCGCCGACGGGCTGCGCATCGCCGAACAGATCTTCAAAAAGTGGGCGGATTAACAAATTTTTTTACTTTCGTTCATTTTATTTTCATGCAATAATCATATTGATGCTGTATTATATGGGCGTAGATTCGGAAAGGGATCCGCAAGCAGATACAGACCACACAAACTTTTTTCATATTCTCTCACTATAAGGTAGCGGTGCGTGAAAGCGCGCCGCTATCTTATGTTTTGCGCACGAAAAAAGCCTTCCGCAAACGGGAAGGCTTTTGGCTCGCAAATTTTATGCGGCCGCGGATTCGTTTTCAGACTTTTCGTCGGTATATTGCTTTCCGTTAAAAGTTACGGTCGCAACATATACAATTTCTCCGCCGATCGTTTTTGAGGTGATCTGGGCAGTCTCTTTTTGGGTATGCGCGCAGCCGCTGCGCGTGCAGGTGAAAACGGCCTGCGCGGAAGATGTGCCGTTCCATTCCCATGTCGGTTCGCCGTAGAGATGCCCGCGTTTGGATAAGACGGTGTTTGCAAGGGTCGTTTTATTACAATCGAGCAGGTATTCGTCTCCGTCATGGGCGAGATCGTATCCGGAAAAATATTCGCCGCACCTGGTGCAGTGCCAGTATTCGGTATGCCCGTCGCTCTCGCATGTAGGGGCAAGCGATTCGTAATGCTCTACAACTTCCGCGGGGTGAGGACGGGCTTCAAAGTAAGTGATGTAAGAATTCTGATAGGTCTTGCCGTTGAAGGAGATCTCTGCGGTGTGCTTTTGCTGCCCGTCTTCCGTGCACGAGAGTTCTCCGACCACCTCGGTCGTATATTCTTTTGTGGTCAGGGTCTCCGTTTTTTGGCATACGGAACAAGTGAAAGTAGCGCGGACGGTAGCCGTGCCGAACCACGTCCATTTCCATTCGGGGGTCTCGCTCCAATCATGAGCCGCAGGGATCGCCGCTTCCTTTTCGGAGGTGTATTGTTTGCCGTTGAAGGTCACGGTCGCCGTATAAAGCATGGCGCCATCTTCCTCGCAGCCGGCAGGGGAAATTTCTTTGCTTGCGGGGGCTTCGTCCGTTTCGGTTTGCCGATGTTCGCAGCCGCTGCGCGTGCAGGAGAAAACGGCTTGCGCGGAGGAAGTTTCGTTCCAAGTCCATTCGGGTTCGGCGTAGGCGTGACCCAACGCGGGGATCCGGGTGCTTTCAAGGGTGATCTCGTTTTTGTCGCCTCATCGGAAAAATATTTATCGCATTCCGCACAGTGCCAGAACGCGGAGTTGCCGTCTTTCGTGCAGGTCGCCTCTACCGCCGCGGTCGGCGATAAGGAATGCACGTGCTTTTTTTGGCATGCCGCAAGTATGCCCGCGCATGCGATCGCGGTGACGACAAGCAGAAAAAGAACGAGATGTTTGCGTTTCAGTTTTCTCATTTGATCTCTCCCTCGGCGGTTTCTTCGTAAAATTTTATACGGAAACGCGTTCCTGTAAGCGAAAAACCGCCTGAACAAAATTTTATCATATCATTTAAATAAAATCAAGGGGTATTTATGACGATTTTTAAGATTCATAAATGCAATATAAAGTATTAAAAAATAAAAGCGGCGCGATCCTTTCGGGTCGAGCCGCTTCCAAATGTTTTCTAAATTTGTTCGATGTTGATGACGTTGGAGTTGCCCGATTTTCCGTTCGGGTTGCCGCCCGTGATGACGATGCGGTCGCCTTTTTTGACGAGCCCCGATTCGATCGCCGCGCGCTTCGCGTGGTAGAAGAGTACGTCCATCGAATTGAACTCTTCCGAAAGCACGGGGATGACGCCCCAGGAGAGGGCAAGCTTTCTGTACGACATCGGCTCGATCGTCATGCCGATGATGTCGATGTTGGGGCGGAACCTTGAAACGAGCCTTGCCGTGCCGCCCGAGCGGGAGCACACGACGATCGCCTTTGCGCCGATGTCTTCGGCGAGCACGCACGCGGAGTGCGAAAGGGCGTCTGCGGGGCTGGAAATGTTGAGCCGCTTTTCGTTGTACTTCGTTTCGAGGTGTTTTTCCGTTTCCATGCAGATCTTTGCCATCGCTTCGACCGCCTGAACGGGGAATTTGCCGCCCGCCGTTTCGCCCGAAAGCATGACGGCGCTCGTTCCGTCGTATACGGCGTTCGCGACGTCGGAAATTTCCGCACGGGTGGGGCGGGGCTGATTGATCATCGATTCGAGCATTTCCGTCGCGGTGATGCAGCGCTTGCTCGCGAGGCGGCATTTGTTGATGAGCATTTTTTGTATCTGCGGCAGTTCCTCGTAGGGGACTTCCACGCCGAGATCGCCGCGCGCCACCATGATGCCGTTTGCGACTTCCAGAATTTCGTCTATGTTGTTCACGCCGCTCTGACTTTCGATCTTTGCGATGAGGTCGATGTCGGGATTGCCGTTCTCTTCCAAAAGCTTTCTGATGTCTTTGATGTCCTGCGCTTTGGAGGTGAAGGAGCAGGCAATGAAGTCGATGCCCTGTTCGATGCCGAACAAAATGTCGTTTTTGTCTTGTTCGCTGAGGTATTTGAGACTGAGCGTTTTGCCGGGGAAGAACATGCTCTTTTTGTCGGAGAGGTCGCCCCCGACTTCCACGCGCGTTTTCACCTCCGTTTTGCCGACTTCCGTCACGCGGAAGATGAGCAGCCCGTTGTTGAGCAAGATCGTGTCGCCGGGTTCCAGATCGTCTACGATGCCTTTATAAGAGACGGAAACGCGGCTCTGATCTCCCTGAATATCCTCCGTGGTGAAGGTGAACTCGTCTCCCTCTTTCAGAGAGATCTTTTTGTTTTTGAACGTTTTGATGCGAAGCTCGGGCCCCTTTGTGTCCAGCATGATGGGAAGGGGAATGTTCAGCTTTTCGCGAACTTTTTTGATGAGCTCGATGTTCTTTGCGTGTTCGGCATAGTCGCCGTGAGAAAAGTTGAGTCGCGCCACGTTCATGCCGGCGAGGGCCATTTTTGTCAAAATTTCCTCGTCGCGGCAGGCGGGGCCGAGAGTGCATACGATTTTCGTCTTTTTCATAATAGATCAGCTCCGTTTTCTAAAATTTTTCTCAAATATATTTTATAGTATTTTTGTGCAAATGACAAGCGTTTGAAGAAAAAAATAGTTTGTTGCCGCCGCCCCGAAAGGGTTGACTTTACGGCGTATTTTCGGGTATAATAATAGTCCGAGTTGATCATACGGCCGCGCGGCTTTGCGCCGTGAGGAAAGTCCGAGCACCGCAGAGCAGGACGCCGGATAACGTCCGGTGGAGGCGACTCCAAGGAAAGTGCAACAG